>Ga0302279_10002298_pt1 | contig 25634 bp, 22 predicted proteins | sample III_Bog_N3_3_FD_194541 | JGI IMG/M metagenome (GOLD analysis project Ga0302279, IMG submission 194541) | Peat permafrost microbial communities from Stordalen Mire near Abisko, Sweden - III_Bog_N3_3 | ecosystem: Environmental > Terrestrial > Soil > Wetlands > Peat | place: Sweden: Abisko... | reverse complement strand
GAGGATGCTGGTCCGGGCCTGAAGGCCACGCCTTCTTGGCTCATTTTTCAGGGGGTTAACCTCCCCCTACTCCCTCCGCACTTGCTATAGCTGTTCTCCAATTGCTGTACACCGAAAGCACGATGATAAGTGGCTTTTTCCTTAAGAAAAAGCCACCTTGCACGGAACTAAATAGAGCACGTGAATTGGAGAACTGCTCTAAGTGTGACTGTGGCGCCATTGGGATCGCTCAGGTCCGCGGTGGAAAGGGAGGCACCGCTCAGGTGACGGGCTGCTCGTGCGCTGCGCTGCGCGCGAGGGTGCGAGCGGCGAAGTAGAGGGAGACGACGGTGATGTCGTCGGTCTGGCCGAAGTGGCGGGCGGCCTGGGCAATGTAGCGCGCCGACTCATTGCTCACCTGCTGGGTACGCTCAAAGCCGAACAGCTCGCCCTTGGCGTTGGCGGCCTCGACGACGCCGTCAGAGAGAAAGATGAGCCGGTCTCCGACTTGGAGCTGGAAATCGGCCTGCTCGTAGTGGATGCCGGGGACGACGCCGAGGGGCAGGTCGGCTGCCAGCTCCATCTCGCGGCCGTCGCGATAGGGGCTGAGGTGGCCGGCGTTGGCGATGGTCATGGTTCCATCGGGATAGACGCGGGCGCAGACGCAGGTGGCGAAGCTGAGGACCGGTTTTTGTCCCGAGCCGGGGAGCGAGCCTGCGCCGACCAGCACGTGATTAAGATTGTTGAGCACCGTGGCGGGGTCGTGGGAGAGCTCATTGCGCAGCGCGCCGACGAGCGTGCTGGCGTTCATGGCTGCCTGGAGGCCCTTGCCGCTTACGTCGCCGACGACGATGAGCATGGAGCCATCTTGCAGCGGCAGCACCTGGAAGAAATCGCCACCGACGCCGTTGGCGGGCAGATAGGCGCTCTCCAGCATGAAGTTGTGGTTGGAGGGCAGCTGGGTGGGAATCAGCAGGGCCTGCACACTGCGGGCGGCTTCAATCTCGGCGGCGGAGCGCTGCTCGTCCTGGCTGACGTGGATGAAGCGGTAGAGGATGACGGCGAGCAGGCTGGCTAGGAAGGCGGTGTAGGTGACGGTGCCGATGGGAAACTCGACCGGGCCGACGTGGAAGCGGTGGATGGCGAAGCGCTCGGCGAGCCAGTGCTGGCGGACGGCATAATCGATCACAGTGTCGAGCGAGTCGGCGGTCGCGGCGAGGAAGAACGGGAGCAGCATGACGCCGGCGTCGGGGCGTCCGCGGCGCCAGGCGCGAAACAGCAGCATGGTGACGAGCACGGTGAAGACGACTTCGGAGCAGACAGACAGGTACTCATAGGCCGTGGTCAGATGCACGAGGGCGAGGATGGGCAGGAGCAGAACGGCGGCCTGGAAGACGCGGACGACGCGGCGATCGCTGCTGCCGGTGAAGCGGAGCACAAACTCGAGCGTGACGGCCATGAAGACGCGGCCGGTCCAGATGTTGAGGATGAAAAAGATGGAGAGCGAGAGCGTACCGAGGCCGAAGAGGGTCTCGCTCGTGCCCATGAAGGCGACGGTGAGGCAGAGCAGCGCGAGCCAGAGGTACTCGGGGTGCTTGCGCTGAGCGAGATAGAGCGTGGCGCCTAGCAGAGCCACGGCGAAGAACAGGAAGCTGACGACGATGCCGGCGATGAGTTGCTGATCCCAGCGCTGGCCGGTTGCGGCGGCGAGTTTAGCGGCGATGTCGTCGGGCGCGCCAAGCTCGGCTTTACTGAGCAGGCCTCGATGAATGGTGGTGGCGGGGCCGGCCCAGGTGCGAATGGCGAGGACCGTGCCCGATGTGGGACTGTTTGCGGCCGGTTGAGTGAGATGTGCGAGCAGCGGCGGAGACATGTACATGGCCGGCTTGTCGGTCATGCCCTTGGTGTGACCGGCCTGGACGCCGTTGATGTAGACGGCAAACTGGCCGACGCTGTCGCCGGCGACAAGCAGGTCGAGCGAGGCGTTGGGCGAGAGGGTGGTGAGCTGGGCCAGTTGTTGCGGATCGAGGCGGAGGCGGTACCAGCCGGAGCCCGAGTAGCTGTCGACGCCCTGCACACTGAGGCCCTTGCTGAGCGACACGGTTGGCCAGGATGAGTCGTCAAAGGCGGCGTCGGCCCAGCGGGGATTGTCGCCGATGTGGAAGCGCCAGGGGCCGTCGAGGTCCAGTGTTGCATGAAGTTTTGCGCTGGCCGACGCCGGCGAGAGCGGGGTTGGGGCCTGTGCGGACGCACACGCGCTGCCGATCGAGAGCGTGACCGCGCACAGCAGGGCCACGCATAGGAGCGCAGGCGGTGCGGCAGTCTTTCGCGATCGTTGCTGCGTCTTCATGCGCATGCGCCGAAACCTGAAACAGGCCGGCCTATTTCTCCTCTGCGGAATCTGTCTCTGTACTCTGCTCTACGCCCAGGCGCTCGAGTTGGTTCCGCCAGTCGAGCGACTCAATGAAGGTCTTTGACTCGCGCCAGTTGGGCTCGACGATCACATGCAGCTCGAGGAAGACGCGGGTGCCGAGCAACGACTCAATTTTGCGCCGCGCGCCGGTGCCGATCTCTTTGAGCTTGGCGCCACCCTTGCCGATGAGGATGGCTTTCTGGCCGTCGCGCTCGCAGTAGATGGCGGCGGCGATGCGGGTGAGCGGCAAGCGCGCGGGCACTGCGCCTTTCTTCCGCGGGACAAATGGCGGTGGCTCCTCGAAGCGTTCGATGACGACGGCGGAGGCGTATGGGACTTCTTCGCCGGTTTCGACGAGGATGCTTTCGCGGATGAGCTCGGCGACCATGAAGCGCTGCGGCTGGTCGGTGTATTGGTCCGCAGGATAGTAGCGCTCGCCCTTGGGAAGGGCGTCGATGATTTTGCGCACCAGGATGTCGAGGCCGTCGCGCTTGCGGGCGCTGATGGGGATGATCTGGGCGAAGTTGAATTGTTTGGTGAGTGTGTCGATCAGGGGCAACAGGTGATCTTTGGGAACGAGATCGATCTTGGTGAGGACCAGGAAGACGGGGCAGTCGAGCTTGCGGATGAGGCCGAAGAGGAACTCGTCTTCGCTGGCCCAGTTGGTGCGGTCGCGGCGCGGGGATGAGGCCGGAACTTTCGAAGGCCCAGCGCTCAACGGAGCGATCTGGGCTCCCGCAGCCAGGTCTTTGTCTGCGAGGCGGGGTATCTGGGGCAATCCGGAATCTGAAGACTCAAAAGTAAAACCCTTCGGCGGGTTCAGGGCAGTTTCTGGATCATCCGGCTCCGAGGCGCGAGGAGTTTTTTCAGGCTCGGCGGCCGCCTCCAGTTGCACCCGCCGCGTCGCATCCATCAGCACCAGCACGACGTCGCGCGTCTCCAGCGCTTCGTAGACTTCCTGCAACATGCGACGGTCGAGCTGGGTGCCGGGCTTGTGGACGCCTGGGGTATCGACAAAGACGATCTGCGCAGCGGGATGCTGGCTCTTGTGCGCTGGCACTTCAACGACGCCGGCGACGCGGTTGCGCGTGGTCTGCGGCTTGGGCGAGACGATGGCCACCTTTTCGCCGGTGAGGGCGTTGAGCAGCGTGCTTTTGCCGGCGTTGGGCCGGCCCAGAATGGCGACAAATCCAGATTTCAAAGGGTGGAATGCTCCTGATCTTCTATTATCGCGGATTTATGGGGATGACGGCGGGCGAGATTGGAAAGAGCCGCGGGGTTCATGGTCTCCCACCCATTCCGCGATGAGGCTGCGGAATGGATGGGGCACGGAGGTTTGTGGCGGCGACCAAGGCTACCAGATCGATGGCGCGAGACGGGAGCGGACTCTCTGGCAATACTCTTCGTACCCGGGCAGGCTTTTGCAGAGAAACTTCTCCTCGTCGAGAAGCCGCAGTGCGAGGACGAGGATCATGGGCAGGACGGCGAGGAGGCCCCACGACGAGGCGAGCGCGAGAGGGGTGCCGATGAGCATGACGAGAGCGCCGGCGTACATGGGATGGCGGACGATGGCGTAGGGGCCGGTGGCGATGACGGTCTGGTTGGAGGCGACTCTAATGGTTGCGGAGGCGTAGGAGTTTTCTTTGAAGACGACGAGGACGATGAGGAAGCCGGCGACGACAAGCATGTCTCCCGCGATGACGGCGAGGATGGGGACCTGCGACCAGGAGAAGCGATGGTCGAGAGCAGGGACGATCAGCTCAGCGAAGAAGGCGAGGGAGGCTACGGTTTGGATGAGCTTCTGGGGCGGTTCCTTCTCTGCGGCGGGGCCGGCGCTCACCCGGCGCTCGAGGAGCGCGCGATCTTTGTTCCAGAGATAAATGGTGATGGCCGCCGAGGACGCAGCAAAGAGGAGCAGGTAGACCCAGGCCTGCCAGAAATGGATGGTCCACGCTGGAAGGAAGAGCAAGGCCGCGAGGCAGACGAGGAGCTGCAGGAAGCCGAGAGTCGTTTTGGCCGCCAGGCTTTTCACGCATCCAGTCTACGTCCTCGATGAAGAGCGGCGCAGGGCTGTGGAAGTGATCAGGCGGTTGCAGTCGCGGATGGAAGAGGGGGCGGGAAGACGCGCAGGCGCTCGACGCGGCGATCGGTGGAGGCGACGATCTCCATGCGCAGGCCGATGGGCTCGAGGAGGACGACTTCGCCGGCGAGGGGAATGCGGCCTTCGATCTCGCTGACCAGGCCGCCGAGGGTGGTTGCTTCGTAGCCGTCACCGGGGTCGACGGGCGCGCCGAACAGGCCGGTGAGCTGATCGACGGGGAAGGTGCCGGGAACGAGCCAGACGCCGTGGGCTTCGCGCTGCGGCTCTTCGATGGGCACTTCGACTTCGTGCTCGTCGGTGATGTTGCCGACGATCTCTTCGAGCAGGTCCTCGATGGTGACGAGGCCGGAGACGCCGCCGTATTCATCGATGACAATGCGCATGTGCTGTTTTTCGCGCTGCATCTCGCGCAGCAGCTCATAGCCGCGCTTGGTCTCGGGGACGAAGGCGGCCTCACGTTCGATGCTGGCGACGGTGCGGGTGCGCGCTTCCTCATCGGTGATCTGGAGCAGGTCGTGCGCGAAGGCGATGCCGCGGACGTTGTCGAGCGAGCCGGCGTAGACGGGGACGCGGGAGAAGTTGTGATTGCGCAGGAGCTCGAGGAATTTTTCCAGAGTGATGTCCGCGGGAACGGCGAAGACTTCAGGGCGCGGGGTCATGACCTCGCGCACCAGCAGGTCGCCGAACTCGACGGCGGAGCGGACCAGGTCGCGATCGCTCTCTTCGAGGATGCCTTCTTCTTCGCCGGCTTCGAGGAGGGCCTCGACATCGACGGCGGCTTCCTCTTCGTCGGTGGCGGGCTTCTCCGCGAGCGAGGCGACGGAAAAGAAGAAGCGCACGAAGACGGTGACGGGTGTTGTGAGCCAGAGCAGCAGGCGGATGGGCCACACCATGGGCCTGACCCAGGTTCCGCGGGTGCGGTTGAAGAGGAGCGACGGGAGCAACTGGCCGCAGAAGACGACGACCAGGACCACGCCGAGGACGGCCTGGGCGATTTCAGCATAGGTGGGTGGGCCCATGCGCGGGCCGCGGTCGAAGAGCACGGCGCCGAACTCGAGAGCGATGATGCCGAGGGAGAGCTGCTGAAGGACTGCCGCGCAGATGGCGGCGTGCTCGCGGGTGAGACCGAGCTGGGGCTCGACGAGCTGTTCCCATGCGTCGAGATTTTCTTCGATCTCGCGAGTGAGGATTTTGCCGAACTCGGCGTAGACGCGGCTGATGTAGGCAGCCAGGGTCTCGATGGCGGCGAGAAGCAGCACCATGGTGATGGCGAGGGCGCTCATGGACGTTTGGCCCTGGCGGATGGGGCTGGGGCCGAGGCTCGATTCGCAGCGCCCTTCCCGGGCGCGTGGCTTTTATCGGCGGACTTGACCTGGGCAATTATCGGCGCGCCCCTCCGGGGCGAATTGGCGTTGGCAACTGGCGACGGCGCGGCGCGTTCGATGAGGCCCTGGGGCAATTTCAACTTGGCGCGGAGATGGAGTTCGCGGCGGGCCATCTGGCCCTCATCGGCTTCATGATCGTATCCGGCGAGGTGGAGCAGGCCGTGCAGGACGAGGACTTTGATTTCGGTCGAGAGCGGGTGGCCCTGCACGCGCGCCTGTTTGAGGGCGGTGGTGACGCTGATGGCGAGGTCGCCGGCCACCTGCTCGGCGGGCTTGAGGCCGGGCATGGGATCAGCAGGAAACGAGAGCACATCTGTGGCCGTGTTTTTGCCGCGGAACTGATGGTTGAGCTTGCGGATGGCGGCGTCGGTGGTGAGCAGGACGGTAACCTGGCCCTTGAGCTTGACGGCCTGCTGCGCGGCGGCGAGGAAGCGGGCGATGGTGCGCGCGGAGGGAAGGCGGAGGTCGGTTGGCGGGGTAGTGGACTTTGGTTTGGACGCACCAGTTCGCTTCGCCGCAGTTGCCTTGGGCGTGGGGTCGGGGTCCAGATCTGGGTCGAGGAGGATCATCGTGCCCGGGGCTGCGAAGGACGCAGCCCCGATTCATCTTCAATTCTACGCGAAGTGCGCTTTTATTGCGGCTTGGGTGGGTGGAGCGGTTGCGATGAGGAGCGGTTGTCGTGCTGTTGTGCGCCCACCCCGACGCCTAGATTGATCGGATCGCCGGTGGTGAGCGGGAGCTCCTGCTGCTGGGGTTTGGCGGTCTCATAGGCGCGGACGATGCGCTGCACTAGGGCGTGGCGGACCACGTCGCCGTCTTCGAAGTGGCAGAATTGAATCCCTTCGACGCCGTCGAGGACGTTGATGGCGTCGATGAGGCCCGACTTGCGCGGATTGGGCAGATCGATCTGGGTGATGTCGCCGGTGATGACAGCCTTGGAGTTGGCGCCCATGCGGGTGAGGAACATCTTCATCTGCTCGATGGTGGTGTTCTGGGCCTCGTCCATGATGATGAAGGCGTCATTGAGAGTGCGGCCGCGCATGAAGGCGAGCGGCGCCACCTCGATGACATTCTTCTCGAGCATCTTGTCGACCTTGTCGGGTTCGAGCAGGTCGTAGAGGGCGTCGTAGAGCGGGCGCAGGTAGGGGTCGACTTTTTCCTGGAGACTGCCGGGAAGGAAGCCGAGCTTTTCGCCGGCCTCGACCGCGGGGCGGACGAGGACGATGCGGCTCACCTTTTTTGCGTTGTAGGCGGCGACGGCCATGGCCACTGCAAGGTACGTCTTGCCGGTGCCGGCAGGGCCGACGCCGAAGGTCATGTCGTTCTGCTCGATGGCCTCAACGTATTTGCGCTGGTTGATGGATCGCGGCTGGACGGTCCGCTTGACGCCGGCCGAGCGCTGCTTGCCACTGTCGGCGAGCGAGCGCAGGGTGGTTGCGGGATCCGCGACGACGAGGCGCAGCATGCCGTTGAGCTCTCCGTTGTGGGGGTTGATGCCCTGCTTGCGCAAGGCTTCGAAGTCCTGGAAGATGCGCTGGACACGCGCTATGCCTTCTTCCGGTCCCTGAACATGCACGGCATCGGAGCGAAGATCGATGCGCACGCCGAGTGAGTCTTCCATAAGTCTGAGGTTTTCATCGCGGGTCCCGAACAGGGGCTCAAGATTGGGCGTGATGTCCAGAGCGATCTTCAAAGGAATCGGCAGCCTCCGATGCGGTGGTTTGGGGTTGAGGTTAACCGGATGCGGCCCCGCGGGGATGGATCCGGAATAGGGGGAGCCGGCGCTGGCAGCAGCAGCGGCAGGCACACTGGAAGTTCAGATTGGGAAGGGAGCTGGCGTTGAGAAGGGAACCGGCGCGCGCGGCCCATGACCGAGCCGAAGCTCTGGGCTGTCGGACGAAACCGCGGATTGGCATGGGCGACCAAATCGGGTATCTGCGCTTGAGACTAGCGCCAACTCCTTCCGCCGTCAATGCACGGCGCAAAAATATTTGATGACGGCGGTGCCTGAGCGGTTACCTGAGGAGCAATCTGCGGGCGCAACGGCAAAAAAGTGCGAACCCGTGTGGGCGGGCGGTATAGTGGTTGCTTGCCGGAGAACGAGCGCAGGAAGCGGCAGTAGAACCTGTCCAAATAACCAGGTCCGAGCAGGGCCGTTTGGGGTCATGGTCTCCCATCCATTCGCAAAAAGCGCGAATGGATGGGGCACAACGGGTTTGTGGCGCGTTGACGGTGGGCTAATCCGAGTTCGTGGACAGATTCTTAGGGGCCAGACAGCTGAACCGGCTCCACTGTATGGGAGCCGTGCCGAGACAACCCTATCGCTGGAGACGATTGATGCAGTTGATGAACGTGCGGCAGAAGATTTATGACGTGTGCATCATTGGCTCGGGCGCGGGCGGGGGAACGGCGGCCAAGATTCTGACCGAGGGCGGGTTGAAGGTGGCACTTCTTGAAGCGGGGCCGCGGCTCGAACCGGACCGGGACTTCAAAGAGCATGTGTGGCCGTATCAGCTGGCGCATCGCGGCGTGGGGATTGGCGGCAGGCAGCGGGGCATTGGCGACGAGTTCATGGCGCCGAACGGGTTTTGGGAGATTGAGGGCGAGCCGTATACGACGGCGCCGGGATCAAGTTTTCGCTGGTTCCGCTCGCGGATTGAGGGCGGGCGCACGAACCACTGGGGGCGCATTGCGCTGCGCTTTGGGCCGGCGGATTTTCGGGCGCACTCGACCGACGGCGCGGGCGATGACTGGCCGATCAGCTACAACGAGATTGCTCCTTACTACGAGAAGGTGGAGACGTATATCGGCGTGTTTGGCGGGAAGGAAAATATCGCCAACTCGCCGGCCGGCGTGTATCTGCCGCCGCCGCGTCCGCGCTGCACGGAGACGCTGGTCAAGAAGGCCTGCGACCAATTGCACATCGACTGCATTCCTTCGCGGATGGCGATTTTGACGCGTGCGCTGAACGGGCGCGACGCGTGCCACTATTGCGCGCAGTGCGGGCGGGGATGCAGGTCTGCTTCAAACTTCAGCTCGAGCCAGGTGATGATTCCGCCGGCGGCGGCGACGGGGCGGCTGACGATGATTGCGAACGCGATGGCGCGGGAGATTGTGCTGGGGGCAGACGGAAGAGCGGAGGCGGTCTCTTACATCGACAAGGCGACAGGGAGCGACCAGAAGGTGTACGCGAAGGCCGTGGTGCTGGCGGCGAGCGCGTGCGAGTCGGCGCGGCTGTTGCTCAACTCGCGGTCGGCAAGCTTTCCCAATGGGCTCGGGAATTCGTCGGGGGCGGTGGGCCGGTATCTGATGGACTCGGTGGGCAGCGATGTGGCGGGATATTTTCCCCAGCTTGAGAACATGCCGGTACACAATCACGACGGCGTGGGCGGGATGCATATGTACATGCCGTGGTGGCGGTTTGGGAAGAAGAACGAATTTCTGCGCGGATATCATATCGAGTTTGGCGGTGGGCGTGACATGCCGGGCGTGGGCCAGTTCAACGGCGTGTGCGAAGAGCACGAGGGCTACGGCGCGAGCCTGAAGCAGAAGTGCCGCAGCTCGTATGGGACGGTGATCGGGTTCGGCGGGCGCGGAGAGATGATTCCCAATGCCAACAGTTTTTGCGAGCTGGACCCGGCGGTGAAAGACAAGTGGGGCATTCCGGTGCTGCGCTTTCACTGGCAGTGGGGTGAGAACGAGCGCAAAATGGCCGCGCATATGCAGCAGACGTTCAAGGAGATTGTTGAGGCCGGCGGCGGCACGGTGATCGGCGGAACGCGGCGGCATCCCAGGCCGGGCGAGCAGGCGCAGGGGGAAAACATCTCTGTGGGCGGCGCGATTATCCACGAGCTGGGTACGGTGCGCATGGGCAGTGATGCCAAGACGTCGGTGCTGAACCGCAACTGCCAGGCGCATGACGTGAGGAATCTGTTTGTGGCCGATGCGGCGCCGTTTGTGACCAATCCGGACAAGAATCCGACGCTGACGATTATGGCGCTGGCGTGGCGAACGTCGGACTATCTGATTGGGCAGGCGAGGAGAGGGGAGCTCTGAGCATGTGTTTCTCACCTTCACCGAAGAGCAACCGCGGATTCTTCGACTCACCACCCCCAAACTGAAGTACGTTTGGGGCCCCTTTCGCTCAGAATGACAGTCGTTTGATTTGGGAATCTCAGAGGCGGGACACGGGTCTAGACAATGACAGACGATCGCATTACACGACGCGCGATATTGAGGTCGCTGGGCATGGGAGCCGCGGTGGGCTCGGTGTTGCGCGTGATTCCGCTGCATGCGGCCGAGCATGCGCACCACATGATCGAGATGGACAAGGCCGAGGCGCAGAGCGGGGTCTACACGCCGAAATATTTTGACGCGCATGATTACAGGACGGTGCAGGCGCTGTGCGAGAGGATTCTGCCGGCGGACGCGGACGGGGGCGGCGCGATGGAAGGCGGGGCGCCGGAGTTTATCGATCTATTGACGAGCGAGAACGAGGAATACCAGGGGACGCTGGGGCCAGGATTGAAGCGGCTGGATGCGGCTTGCGTGAGCGGCTACGGCAAGGCTTGGATTGACTGCGCGGCGGCGCAGCAGACGGAGATGCTGGACCGGATCGCGTATTGGAAAAATGCCGAGCAGGATGCGAGTTTGACGCAGGGCGTGGAGTTTTTCTCGCTGCTTCGCAACCTGACGGCGGATGCGTTTTTCACGAGCAAGGTGGGGATCAAGTATCTGGGGTACAAGGGTAATACATATCTGCCGGATTTTCCGGGGTGTCCGCCGGTGCCGGGGGTGTGAGGCACGAGTTTCGTCTCAAGGGTTCGTGCCATAATTTCCGAGGTGCAAATGCAGGTCCTTCGACTCCGTCTGACGCAAAGAGCGCGTCAGACTCCGCTCAGGATGGCAAACGTTTGTTTGTATGAGCGGTTGAGATGACGACTTAGCCGCCGATGTGGACCATGGAGCGGGAGGGCTTGAGGAAGCCGGGTTCGCCGATGTGATGGCGGGCTTCCTTGCCTTGCACGACGCTGTGGATGTAGGCGCGGAGGTCTTCGTAGGACTCGCCGGCGCGCATGCGGCTGTAGAGGTCGTGCTCGGATTGCGAGAAGAGGCAGGTGCGGATTTTGCCGTCGGAGGTGAGGCGAACGCGGCTGCATGCGCCGCAGAAGGCCTTGGTGACGGGGGCGATGATGCCGATCTCGCCGGGTCCATCGGCAAAGCCATAGCGGCGGGCGGTTTCCCCGGCTTCGCGCGCGGGAAGTTCGACCAGCGGCATGATGCGGCCGATGCGGGCGACGATCTCCTGGAGCGGAACGACAATCTCCGGCGTCCAGAGACGGCCTTCTTCAAGGGGCATGAACTCGATGAAGCGGACGACGACATCTTCCTGGCGCGCGAAATTGGCGAAGGCTTCTACCTGGCTGTCGTTGAAGCCGCGCAGCAGGACGCAGTTGACCTTGAGCGGGGTGAGGCCGGCCTGGCGGGCGGCGCGGATCCCGTTGAGGACTTTTTGAAAGCTGCCCGGGACGCGGGTGATGCGCTCGAAGGTGGGTGCGTCCACTGCATCCATGCTGACGGTGACGCGGTTGAGGCCTGCGGCTTTGAGCGGCGCGGCGAGCGAATCGAGCAGATGGCCGTTGGTGGTGAGGGCGAGATCGAGGGATTCGCCGCTTGCGGTGCGCATTTGCGCCAGTTCCTGGACCATCTCGACCAGGCCGCGGCGGAGCAGTGGCTCGCCGCCGGTGAGGCGCACCTTGGTGATGCCGAGGGAGACGAAGACGCGGATGAGGCGCAGATATTCTTCGATGGCCAGCTCGGAGTATTGTGCGCCGACTTCACCGGTGCGGCAATAGACGCACTTATAGTTGCAGCTGTCGGTGATGGAGACGCGCAGGTCGTGAATGACGCGGCCATGGCTGTCAGTGAGCCGGGCGCTGGGCAATGCTGGGGACGGAATCAGGGAAGCGGCTTCCATCGGCAACCTCAAAGCTGTTCCGTTCGCCGGCGTTGATGCGCGCACAACTTCGGGCTCAGGGGTGCCGGCATGGGAGAGCGAGCGTCAGGCATCCTTTAGTCGATGCGCGGGGTGCCGCGGCGCAGGGTGATGCCGGTGACGCCAAAGAAGGCGATGATGAGCAGCGCAATGACGAAGTAATAGAACATGGGGTGCGCCCAGCCGGGCGAGTAGGTGAGGTCCTGGCCGATCCAGAGGAGCAAAACGGTGGCAATGACGGCGAACTGGCCGGCGATGACCAGGAAGGTGTGGCCCAGGTCGCGGCGTTTGTCGAGGGCCTCCACCTGGTCGGGGGTGAGGTTGCGCTCTTCGGGGGGAAGCAGGGAATTGGCCATGGCGTACTCTCCGATCAATGGGGCAGGCTGGGCCTGGGTGGCTGGGGCCAGCTGTGGCCCAGCCTGCCCGGCTTTTACATCTTCGATTCAATCACAGGAAGCGGGGCGGACGCCAGTGGGAGCGGTGTCTGCGCACGCTGATGAAGGGCGGTGGTGGTTTCCCACCCATTCCACAGGAAAACGCGGAATGGATGGGGCACAGGGAATCATCACCAGTAATGGGATGGAGCAGGTGTTCGAAAACGGACGGCAGAAACCGCCGGCGGACAGTGGTATCAGGATTGCCATCCGGCCAACTCGTTGAAAACTAGAGTGCGAACGCTTGGGTTTGTTTGGACAGGGACGTGCTTGAGCAACGGAGAAGCAATGCAGTCCACGAGGCGGATACGGCGGTTAGCGAAAGAGGAGACGTCAGCATGAGGATGTTTGTGCAGGATCTGCGCTATGCGCTGCGGCAGTTGCGCAGGACACCGGGGTTTACCGCGACCGTGTTGCTGACCCTGGCGCTGGGCATTGGCGCCAATGCGGCTATCTTTACGCTGGTGAATTCAGTCCTGCTCAAGAACCTGCCTGTGGCCGATCCCAAGACGCTCATCCGGCTGGGCAACGAAAACGATTGCTGCGTGAACGGCGGGATGCCGGACGCGGGAAATTACTCGCTGTTTTCCACCGACACGTACCAGCAACTGAAGAAGAATTTGCCGGAGTTTGAAGACCTGGCCGCAATGGAGGCTGGCTACAGTTACCGGCCGATCACGATCCGGCGCGAGGGGACGGAGACCGCGGCCCGCTCAGAGATGGGCGAATTCGTCTCCGGCAACTACTTCCGCACGTTCGGGGTTGGGCCGGCAGCGGGACGCATGTTTCAGGATAGCGACGATGTGGAGGGCGCTCCCTATACCGCGGTGATGAGCTACGAGGTGTGGCAACACGAATTTGCCGGCGACGCGTCGGTGGTGGGCAGCACGTTTTTTGTGAATACGAAGCCGGTGACGGTGGTGGGCGTTGCGCCGAAGGGGTTCTTTGGCGACCGGCTCACAAGTACGCCGCCGGATTTTTATTTGCCGGTCGAGTCAATGCTGCCGCTGGCGAACACGCCCTACGTCAAGGTCCCGGATACGAGCTGGCTTTACATTGTGGGCCGGATCAAACCGGGGGTGGCGACAGCGCCGCTCCAGGTGAAGCTGAATACGGAGCTCAGGCAGATTCTGGGTTCGTACCAGACGTTTTCAACCGAGGAGGGCAAGAAGGACCTGGTGAAAGCGCACGTGGTTCTGACGCCGGGCGGGGCGGGAATCCAAGCGCTGCAGGAGGAGTACAAGTCGCATCTGCATTTGCTGACGTGGATCGCAGGGCTGGTGCTTCTGATTGCGTGTGCCAACATAGCCAATCTGCTGCTGGTGCGCGGCATGGGGCGGCGCATGGAGATGAGTGTGCGCTCGGCACTGGGCGCGACGCGGGCTCGGGTGGTGCGGCAGCTGCTGACTGAGAGCGTGCTGCTGGCCACGATGGGTGGCGTGGCCGGGCTGGCGGTGGCTTACCTGGGCGCGCGCATGCTGCTGCTGCTGGCCTTTCCAGGAGCGGACAATGTACCGATTGACGCAGCGCCCTCGCTGCCGGTGATTGGGTTCGCATTCGCGCTGTCAGTGGTGACGGGGATGCTGTTCGGCGTGGCCCCGGCATGGATTGCGGCCCAGGCCAACCCGGCCGAGGCGCTGCGCAGCGGCACGCGGACGACGGCTGCTGGTGTGTCGGTGTTGCAGCGCGGGCTGGTGGTGCTGCAGGCGGCGCTCTCCCTGGTGCTGCTGGTGGGCGCGGGGTTGTTTTCGCAGAGCCTGGGCAAGCTGGAAAACACAGACTTGAAGCTTGACCCGACCAACCGCTATATCGTGCACATCAATCCGCAGGCGGCGGGGTATGCGCCGCAGCAAGTTGAGCCGCTCTACCGGACGATTGAAGAGCGATTCCATGCGCTGCCGGGGATTGTGAAGGTGGGTATTGCCAACTATACGGCGATGGAGGACAACAACTGGAGCAACGGCATTGCGGTCCAGGGAAAGCCGGATTGGAACGGGTCGGCCTCGATTGTGAAGGGCAACGCGGAGTATTTTGACTCGGTCGGAACGCATGTGGTGATGGGGCGCGGGTTTGACGCGCGGGACACCTCGACCGCTCCGCGGGTGGCGGTGGTGAACCAGACGTTTGTCAGGACGTTCTTCAAGGATGGAAGCAGCCCGATTGGGCGGCGGATCGGGCCGCCGGGGCCGAAATCGTCGGGCGACTTCGAGATTGTGGGCGTGGTGGAGGACACGGTGTATACCGCGGTGCAATGGAAGAACCACAGCATGTACTTCCTTCCCATGACGCAGCGGTTTGCCAGTTCTACTGATCCGGTCGACAAGGACACATCGCTTTACGCGGGGGCGCTGGTGATCGAGACGGCGGGGCCGATGGCCGATATGGAGAAGCGGGCCGCGACGACGCTGGGCGGTATCAACCCTAACCTCACCGTGGTGAAGTTCCAGACATTCAGCGAGCAGATTGCGGACCGCTTTACGGAGGAGCGGATGGTGGCGCGGCTGACCATGCTGTTTGGTGCGCTGGCGCTGCTGCTGGCGACAATCGGGCTTTATGGGGTCACTTCGTATGGGGTGGTGCGGCGGACGCCGGAGATCGGCATCCGCATGGCGCTGGGAGCGGAGCGGGCGAGCGTGGTGGCAATGGTGCTACGCGGGGCGATGATTCAGGCGCTGATCGGCCTGGTGCTGGGAATTCCTATTGCCTTGCTCTCGGTGCGCTTTGTGAAGGCACAGCTCTATGAGATCTCGAGCGCGGGTGCGCCGGTGGTGGTGGGGGCCGTGGCCGCGCTGATCGCTGCGGCGGCGCTGGCGGCGGCCATCCCCGCGCGGCGGGCAGCAACGATCGACCCGGTGAAGGCGCTGCGGACGGAGTAGACGCTCGGCCAAGACTGCGCCCGGACTTACTCGTTGATGAAGGCGAGCGACTGCAACTGCGTGATCTCAAATGGCTTGCGGCAGCGGATGTTGGCGCAGGCGAGCTTGTCATCGCGCCGCACCATATAGGATTGCGCCTTGGCGAAGCGGGCCCGGTCGCGCTCGTCGGCGTTGCGCGGCAGCTGCGCGCGCTTGCGGCGGACGACCCAGGAGACCTTGTATTCGCCTGCCTGGCCGCACTTGGGGCAGGTGAGGGTGTGACTGCGCTGCTCCGTGGTTTCGTTGAAAAATTCCCGCTCTTCCATAGCCCTTTGCACTTCCCCTTAAACAGAATCTAATCCATACTCGACCTTGCGGCAAAGGAACGCAAGCGGGCATGGCGACCAGGCGCAAACCGGGAAAGTTTTCCGTGACAAAGGCGGTGAAGGCGAACGCCCGGGAGCGGGTGGGCCAGCCGCCGGCGGCCCGGGTTGTGGATACCGAGCCGCGCACGGGCCGCCAGGCCAAGCACAAGCCCAAGCTCGAAGAACTGATTCGCAAGGAGGACTAGCACACCATGGCCAAGGCAGTCGGAGTGGGCGGGGTATTCCTCAAGGCGCGCGACCCGGAGGCGCTGAGCGAGTGGTACGCGACGCACCTGGGCATTCCGGCACAGGACGCCGGGGCGCTGGCTTTCTCCGGGCCAGAGTCAGCGGGCATGACGGTTTTTGCTCATTTTCCGCGGAGCACGGCTTATTTTGGACACGGCGCGCAGGAAGTGATGGTGAACTTCCGAGTCGACGATCTTGACCAGCTTCTGGAGCAATTGGACGAGGCTGGGGTGGAGATCGACCCCAAGCAGGAGCATTTTGCGTACGGGCGTTTCGCCTGGATCCACGATCCGGAAGGGAACCGGGTGGAGTTGTGGGAGCCAACGAGGGTGGAATGACGGCGGCCGCAGCGGGGATTGGCCGGCAGCTGCGAGGGAGATTCCAGGACCTACCTACAAATTAAGACAAGCTCAAACCCATCGACAATTGAAGCTTGATGCGGGGGAAGCGCTGGCGCCGGTTTACCAGACAGACGACAGTGGGTTGTCTTACGCCTTGGCATCTGCGACAGGCCTTGTCTTACAGAGCGGTTCAGGTCGCTCCAGCGACGGCGCCGGGAAGATTGCAAGTGGTTGATTTATTGATAGTTTAACCTGTAAGACACGAATCATGGTGTGAGTTGAGGCGTCTTGCATCTGTGAGACAGGTGTCTTACAGACGCGAGACAGACCTCGCAGGACACGGGAGCTGTTTCGAGCGTTGTCTCACATGAAATGTGCCTGGTTTTACGCGTGATGAGCTGCCCCGCGTGGCGGATCAGCAGCGCGACTGTGGCTTCAGGGAGGGCTGTGGACGGGCGCGGGGTTCGGATCCGCTTATGCCATGGGGAGCGAATCGAGCCAGGCGGCGAAATCGGCGTGGCCGCGCTCGCGGGCAAAGTTGGCTGCGGTCTTGCCGGCTTCGCTCTTGTGGTTTGGATCGGCACCGTGAGCGAGGAGAAGCTCGGCCAGGTCGCGGCGGTTGGCGGTTGCGGCGGAGAAGAGGGGTGTGAATCCGCCGGCCTGGACGGCATTGACGGGGGCGCCACGGTCGAGGAGGAGGCGGACTACTTCGGCATTCTTGTCCAGGGCGAGGGCGGCATGGAGGGGCTGGTTCTGCTGGGGGTTGCGGCTGAGGGCGTCGACTCGGGCGCCGGCATCGAGCAACGTCTGGACGGCCTGAGGGGTGGCAAAGGCGGCGGCGAGGTGCAGGGGCGTCCAGCCGTCGCCGGAGTAGTCGTGTGCGAGCTCCGGTTTGGCAGCGAGCAGGCGATTCAGCTGGGGCAGGTCGCCGACGGTGGCTGCTTCAAAGATGTCGAGGCGGCGGCCGTCCGCGGCAAGCCGCTCGAGGAGGAAGTCGCGGATGAGGGGCTGCGAGAAGTAGACCGACCAGCTGAGTGCGGATACGCCCTGGGGATCGCGCCAGACGGCGAGCGCGGGGTCGTCGTGGACCTGTTCAGCAATTTCGGCGGTTGCGCCTGTTTGAATGAGTTTGAGGAAGGGTGCGGCCATGGGTCTAAGATTAGCGCGATTGGAGTGCGTGGTGCATCCAAGGTAAGGACGCACCGCAGCAAGATTCTCGCCATTTCGTTTCGCTTCATGTATGAACTCATCTGAAACCCCCATTCCGTTGGCGGGCAGTCCTGCACCTGCCGGGACCAACACCAGCTTGTTGCCGTGGCTGGTGGCGGTTGCGTTCTTCATGGAGTCGCTGGACACGACGATTTTGAACACAGCCGTGCCGGCCGTGGCGGAGGCGTTGCACGTGGCGCCGCTGGCGATGAAGGCGGTGCTGGCCAGCTACACGCTGGCGCTGGCAGTGTTTATCCCCATCAGCGGATGGATGGCGGACAGGTTCGGGACGCGCCGGGTGTTTGCCTCGGCGATCGGACTGTTCACGCTTGGGTCGCTGCTTTGCGGATTGTCGAGCAACATTCATGTGCTGGTGGCGTGCCGGGTGGTGCAAGGCATGGGCGGAGCGATGATGGTGCCGGTGGGCCGGCTGACGCTGGTGCGATCGTTTGCCAAGGCGGACCTGCTGAGGGTGATGAGCTTTGTTTCCGTTCCGGCGCTGGTGGCGCCGATGCTTGGGCCGGTGGCCGGCGGATTGATTGTGGGCTATGCGCACTGGCGGGTAATTTTCTTCCTGAATATTCCGATTGGACTGCTGGGCCTGGTGATGGTGTATCTGCATCTGCCGGATTTCAGGGAAAAGGATGTGCATCCGCTGGACTTTGTGGGGCTGGTGCTGTTCGGGTCAGGGGTTGCGCTGTTGTCGTATGTGCTGGAGGTGTTTGGCGAGCACACGCTGAGCGGGCGAGAGATGACGGGATTGCTGACGCTGTCTGGAGCGCTGCTGGCAGCCTACTGGGTGCATGCGCGGCAGTTGAAGTTTCCGCTGCTGAACCTGCATCTGTTCGACATTCGCACGTTTCGCACGGCGGTGAACGGGAGTTTTTTTACGCGGCTGGGGATTGGGGGCGTGCCTTTTCTACTGCCGCTCCTCTATCAGACCGGGCTGGGGTTTACGCCGGTGCAGTCGGGACTGCTGATTGCGCCGCAGGCGATCGCGGCGATGGGCATGAAGGCGATTTTGAGGAAGCTGCTGGGCAATATCGGGTACAAGGGCGTGCTGATTTCGAACACGGTGGCGATTGGGGCGCTGCTGCTGCTGTTCACCGCGATACATCTGCATACGCCGGTGTGGGAGATTGTGGTGATCGCCTTCTTCTATGGGGCGTGCACGAGCCTGCAATACACGGCCATGAACACGCTGGTGTATGCGGATGTGGAAGAGAAGGACGCATCGGGCGCGAGCTCGATTGCGAGCACGATGCAGCAGATGTCGATCAGTTTTGGCGTGGCGTTTGCGGGGTTGACGACGGCGTTCTTTGTGCCGGGAGCGGCGTATTCCAATGCCGCGCTGATGATCGGCGGGATTCACAAGGCGTTTGTTTGCCTGGGCGGATTGACGGTGGTGTCGACGGTGGTGTTTGCGGGGCTGAAGAGCGGCGATGGCGATGCGGTGAGCGAGCACAAGATCATGCATCCGGATGGGTGAAGGGCTTTGACAAGCGAACGTGCCGCGATTGGTTGGATCGTTGCGTGGATTCGAGCTTTTGGGTTGAACTGTATGCTTTTCTCCCGTGCTTTTGTGCTCTCCCACCCATTGTGCAGAGGACGCACAATGGATGGGGCACGGTGGGTTCCGTCAACGCTTGAGTTGAGAATGCTCTAGTCGGCGCGGAGCGCCTGCATGGGGTCGAGGTGCGAGGCGCGCCAGGCGGGAACGATGCAGGCGAGCGTGGCCACGGCGAGCAAGGTGAGCGTGACGACCAGGTAGACCGCTGGGTCGAGCGGGCGGGTGTTGTAGAGCATGGAGCGGATCAGCTGGGTGACGGCGGCGCTGGCTGCCGCGCCAAGCACCAGGCCGAGGAGTGCGGGGCGCAGGCCGTCAAAGAGCATGAGGCGTAACAGTTGATCGCGCGGCGCGCCGAGGGCCATGCGCACGCCGAGCTCGGTGGTGCGCTGGGTCATGAGGTAGGAGAGGACGCCGTAGAGGCCGACGGAGGCGAGCAGCAGCGAGAGCACGGCGAAGGCCAATACGAGGGAGGCGCTGAAGCTCTGGTTGCCGAGCGAGTCGCCGATGGCCTGCTGCATGGTTTGGACATTGGAGACGGGCAGCGCGGGATCGAGGGCGGCGATCTGTTTTTCGACGGGAATGGAGATGGCCAGCGGATCGGAGACGGTGCGCACGGCGAGCGCCTGGCGGCCTTTGTTCACGTTTCCGCCGAGGATGGGGAAGTACATGGTGGGTTCGGGCGGCTTGCCGACCTGCCAGAGTGTATCGCCGACGATGCCGACGATCTGGTAGTCGGCATCGTCGTAGGCGACCAGATGGACCAGCTTGCCGACGGGGTCTTCACCGGGGAAGTATTGCCGCGCGAGCTTGCTGTTGACGATCACTTTTCTGGCGTGGTCGAGCCGATCGTCGCTTGAGAAGAAGCGGCCTTTGAGCAGTGGGATGCCGAGCGCGCTGAAGTAGCCGGGATCGGCCGAGAGGGTGAGAGCGTCGGGCATGGGGTCGCCGGGCTTGAAGGGGGGATGCTCGGGGATGGAGAAGATGTTATCCCCGCCATTGCCTTCTCCTGGCAGGTTTGAGCCAAGGGCGACGGCGCGTATTCCCGGCATGGCGCGCAGTCTATCGAGCAGCGCTTCGTTGAACGCATTTACCGTTTCAGGAGTGCTGTATGTCTGCGTGGGAAGGCTGTAGTTGAGGGTGAGCAGGTTGCCGGTCACGCAGCCGACATCGGTCGTGCGCAAGCGGGCAAAACTCCTGAGCAGCAGCCCGGCGCCGATCAACAGGACGACGGTGATGGCGATCTCGACGGTGAGCAGGGTCTTGCGCAGCATGGCGCGGGAGAGGCTGCCGGCGGTGGTGCGCGAGGAGGCCTGAAGCGAGGCGAAGACGGCTTTGCCTGTGGAGGAGATGGCGGGCAGAAGGCCGGCGAGCAGGGCGGCGATGAAGACCAGAGCGCATGCGAAGGCGAGCACGACGCCATCGACGCGGATGCCGGCGGCGGTGGGCAGGTCTTTCCAGGCACTTGTCATCCAGTGCGTGGCGGCGAGCGACAGCAGGACTCCGCCGAGGCCGCCGGCGAGACAGATCAACAAGCTCTCGGTCAACTGGGCGCGGATGAGCGTGAGCCGCTGCGCGCCGAGAGCGCCGCGGATGGCGACTTCCTTTTGCCGCGCAGCGCCGCGGGCGACGAGCAGATTTGCGACGTTGAGGCAGCCGATGAGCAGCATGCATGCGACGGCGCACATCAACAGCAGCAGCGGCTTTTTGACGTCGCGCGCGAGGTCCTCGTTGAGGGTGCGCGGCACCACGTCTTCGGCGACCGGGGCATGGAGATTTTCCATGTGCAGCCGGTATTGCACGGCGCCGGCCTGGCTGAGGGCGCTGGCCAGGCTGACATTGGGCATGAGGCGGGCGATGACGCGGGCGAAGTGGTAGTCGTGATGATCGAGGAGACTCGCGGGTAGGCCGGATTGAAACGGAACCCATAGCTGGACCTTGGCGTCGGGATAAGTGAACCACGAGGGAAGCACGCCGACGACGGTGTACGGCTTGCTGTCGAGATGGATCTGGCGGCCGACGATGGACGGATCGCCGCCGAAGCGGCGCTGGTAGAGGTTCCACATGAGCAGGACGACGGCGCCGTCGGGACGATCGTCGCTCTCGACAAAGGTGCGTCCGATGGCGGCATTGACGCCCAAGAGTGGAAACAAGTTCCAACTGCCGCCGCGCGCGATGATCAGCTCGGGCAGATCGCCGCGCTCGCCGGTGAGGTTGAATTGCCACCAGCGCATGGCGGCCATATCTTCAAAGCCATGGGACTCACTGCGCCAATCGCGAAAGTCGGCGGGAGCAACGGAGTTGTAGTTGAAGCCTTCCTGGTTGCTGCGAGCGTCGCGGAAGTGCTCATAGAGCATGACCAGGCGGCCGGGATCGCGGAAAGGGAGCGGACGGAGCAGGACCGAGCGCATGACCGTGAACAGCGAGGTGGTGGCGCCGATGCAGAGGGCCATGACGGCGATGGCGATGAGCGAAAAGCCGGGCGTGCGCAGGAGGGTTCTGGTGGCGTACTTCAGGTCGCGGGCGAGCGAGGCGAGGAGCGAGACGGTGTTTTGCCGCCAGAGGGTTTCGCGCACGGTTTGCGGATTGCCGAGCTTGAGGCGGGCGCGGCGGCGGGCTTCGACCGGGTCGAGGCCGCGGGCAATGTTGTCGGCGGTTTCCTCGGCCATGTAGGCGTCCATCTCCTGCTGCAAATCGCGGTCCGCGCGCGAGCGACGAAAGAATCGGAGCCAGCTCATCGGACGCCTCCACCTGCGGAAACTTCCTCTCCCATGACCAGGCCGATGGCGCGGATCATCTGCCGCCAGCGGCTGGTTTCAAGCACCAATTGTTTTTTTCCGGCGGCGGTGAGGCGGTAAAACTTGGCCTTGCGGTTGTTTTCGCTGACTCCCCAGTAGGACGTGACCCAGCGGCGATCTTCAAGCCGGTGCAGGGCGGGATAGAGCGAGCCCTGCTCGACTTCGAGAACGTCTTCTGAGGATCGCTCGATGATCTTGGCGACGGTGTGTCCGTGGGCATCGCCGCCGACCAGCGTGCGCAGGATCATCATGTCGAGGGTTCCCTTGAGCATTTCGCTGTCGGGCTGGTTGATTCTGGGCATGGGCGCTCTCCACTCGAACTTCTAGGCAAGAGAAGCATACACCACTCGAAGTTCTATGGGAAGGGACAATTTCGCGTGGAGTTGAGAAAAAGCGCGGATGCCTGGATTAGTTGTTGGGCTGAGGCTGGGGCAGGCCGGCGGGGTGGGGCACGCTGTAGGGGCCGGGGAGGATGGGGGGGGCGGGCTTGTCTTTTTCTACTGGGTCGGGGGTGGAGACGGCGGCGGTGCGCTTGGAGAAGATGCGGAACTGGACGACCAGGTCGAGCATGACGGGGACGGGCTGGCCGTTTTTGATGGCCGGGGAGAACTTGGCCTTGCGGATGGAGGCGACGGCGTTCTCGTCGAGTCCGAAGCCGATGGGACGGGCGACGGCGATCTCGCCAGGTATCCCATCTGCTCCGATGATGGTGTGGTAGAGGGCCATGCCGGCGATGCTGGCGGCCTGCGCGTATTCATTGGAGTCGGGCTCGAAGGCGGTGAGCAGGTGGGCCTTCTGGTCGACGGTGTTCTGGCGGAGGATGGCGGCGTCGGCGGGGCGGTAGTCGGCCTTGTTGGCGACGGCCTGGTAGTAGAGCTTCCAGAAGTCGGGCATGGCGGCCATCATGCGGTCGTCGAGGCCGGGCGCGAAGATGGCGTCGATGGCGTCGAGGAGCACGCGGTTGGCGTGGGCCTGCGAGGTGGTGGTGGTGACGCTGGTGGGGTCGGCGGGGCGCTCGGCGGCGGGAGCAGCGGCGATGGCGGCCTTGAGCTGATCGGCTTCACTGGGCTCGGCGGAGTCGGCGGTGGTTGCTGCCGGCGCTGTGGATGGGGAAGAGGCAGCGGTCGGCCGAGGGGCTGATGCGGTGGGTTCAGTTGGCGCAGGCGCAGGGGCTTGAGCGGGCGGAGCAGAGACGGCCTGGGTGGTGTCGTCTGGTGAGCCGGGAGATGCGGGCGGCGTTGCGGCTGGCCCCGGAGGTGTCGTCCCAGCCGGCATGGTTGGAGCGGCGGGGGGCGCAGGCGCGGCTCCTTTGCGCTTGTCTTTGGGTGGGGACGGCTCTTTCTTCTTTTTAGGATTGACGACCATCTCGCGGTCGATGGTGAGGCGCACGACTTTCTTTTTGGGCGTGATGCGCACCTTGTCGAAGGCGGTTGAGGAGTCCTCGTAGGCCAGCTGCTCGTTGAAGTGGAGGCCGAAGCGGGCGCCTTCGAGCTCGACCTTGTGCTTGGTGAGATGGACGCGGTCGATCTGGATGATGCTGAGCGTGTAGGAGCCCTGCGGCGAGTGGCCGATGATGTGGCCCTTCTCATTGAAAGTGATGGAGTCGCCTAGGTAGCCGCCGCGCAGGTAAAACTGCTTGCCGACGAGCTGCTGCTTGAGCTCTTCCTCGGTGATGCCGCCGGGGGGAGCGGCAGCGGAAGGGGCCGCATCCGGCATGGAGTCGGTGGCGGATGCGCTGGGCGCGGTCGTTGACGCGGAGGGTGATTGCGCGGCAGGCGCGGGAGCGGTTGTGTCGGCTGGAGTGGGAGCCGGGGCTGAGGCTGCCGGTGGCTGTGCCGCATCGGGCGCGGGAGCTGGGACGGACTGGGCCGGCGGCGTGGCGTCGGGCGCTGGCGCGGGCTGCTGGGCATGGGCTGCGATGGCAAACCAGGCCGCGGCGCACAGCGACACAGCCGCGCGTCGGCGCAGGGCAGCGGAGGCGGTTTGGGTACGGCCGAAAGACCTGAGCACGGGAACCTTTGAGCCCCACTTTAGCAGGATTTGATTGCGGCAGCAGTGCTGTTTCTTGCAGAATCCCCCAACAGTTGTAGCTTGGTTCCGCGTGGCTGGCTATTTCCCCTAGCGGTCTGGATGGAGCCGCCAGAGGATGCGGCGGAAGAGGCCGAGGATACGGCGGGTGTCGCGCGCGGAGGGGGCCAGGCGGCGGAGCAGCAGGCGCAGGTCGTGGCGGTTGGCCGGCTGCATGGCGCGGGGCGAGTAGCCGGCGGCGGTCATGGTCTGCTCGATTACGGTGGCCAGCAGGTCGAGGCTGGCGGAGGGTGCCGGGAGGTTGGCTTCCGGTGATGATGGAGGGTTCAGAGAGCCTTCCGCAGGGGCTGAAGCCCAGGTTGATTTTGCCGCGGTTTTGGCACGACTGAAGTTGTGCCCGGACACTTCTTGCGCTTCCCATGGAGAGATTGCTCTGGCTTGGGGACCGGCATCGTCGAGGCGATGGGGATCGCTGCGAGTGCGGGAGGCGAGCTCGTAGAGGCAGACGGCGACCGCCTGGCCGAGATTCATGGAAGGCTGGCGGGTGTCGGTGGGGATCTCGACGAGCAGATGGCACCAGGAGAGGTCTTCGCGGGTGAGGCCGTGTTTTTCCGGACCGAAGACGAGGGCGATGCGGGCGGCGCCTTTCTTTTCGATATAGGCAGCGAGATCAGGAAGGGCGAGGACGGGTTGCTCGGGCTTGCGATGAGTGAGGGTTCCGGTGCCGATGACGAGTGTGCAGTCGGCGACGGCCTCGGCCAGGCACTGTGTGCGGCGGGCCTTCTGGAGGATATCTTCCGCCCCGACAGCCGACTTCGCTTCGCGCCAGTGGGGCTCGTAGGGCGTAACGACGGTGAGATCAGAGAAGCCGAAGTTGGCCATGGCGCGGGAGGCGGCGCCGATGTTGAGGGGATTGCGCGGCGCGACCAGCACGACGCGGACGGGATTGGGTTCCGAGGCCAAAAAACGATTGTAGTGCCGCGGCGTGCGCGCCGCCGGGAACGGTTGGTTGCTACACTGCTTTTACCTATGGCCTGCGATCCGATTCTTCCCGATACGGACTCATTTTCGATTGCCGCTGACGAGCTGTGCAGGACGGCGCGCTGGTGCTACACGCAGGGGTGGGTTCCGGCGACGAGCGGCAACTTCAGCGTGCGGGAGCGAGCGAGCGGGCGGATCCGGGTGACGGCGAGCGGCCTGGACAAGGGCTTGCTGACCCGCGAGGGGATGCTCGAGATCGATGCCGAGGGCCAGGTGCTGAGCGGCGCGGGCAGGCCGTCGGCGGAGACGGGGCTGCACCTGGTGCTCTACAAGGCGAAGCCGGAAGCGGGCGCGATTCTGCATGTGCACACGGTGTGGAACACGCTGATCTCTGGCATCCATGCGGGTGCGGGGCAGCTGACGCTGACGGGGTATGAGCTGCTGAAGGGGCTCTCCGGCGTGGTTACGCACGAGCATGTGGAGCAGGTGCCGATCCTGGCCAACTCGCAGGATTACGAGGAACTGACGTCGCGACTGGCCGAGGCGCTGGACGGGTTTCCGCATGCGCATGGGGTTCTGTTGAGCCGGCATGGGCTTTATACTTGGGGTGCATCGGTGGCCGAGGCGCGACGGCACCTGGAAGCGCTCGAGTTTCTGTTCGAGGTGGAAGGGCGCCAGGCGCTGGGCGGTGGAGTGGGCAGCGCGAGCTGAGTGGATCATTCCCTGGTCTCAATGGCGAGACCAGGGGCACCCGCAGTGTGATCGAGTGAAGGAGTTCCCATGGCGGTTCTTCGATTTCCTCCTGATGATCGCGTGATTGACAACGAATCCGAGATCCAGGCCAGCCTGGCTGCGCTGGGCATTGACTACGAGCGCTGGGATCTTTCGCGGACGGCGCCGAACGCCCCGGCCATGGTGGTGCTTGAGGTCTACGCGG
>Ga0302279_10002295_pt1 | contig 25673 bp, 19 predicted proteins | sample III_Bog_N3_3_FD_194541 | JGI IMG/M metagenome (GOLD analysis project Ga0302279, IMG submission 194541) | Peat permafrost microbial communities from Stordalen Mire near Abisko, Sweden - III_Bog_N3_3 | ecosystem: Environmental > Terrestrial > Soil > Wetlands > Peat | place: Sweden: Abisko... | reverse complement strand
CCCGTGAATTGGAGTCGCCGCCGCATCTGACTAGGTAAAACCCTTAGATGGCTAGTCCGGCGCCGTCTCCACCCAGCGCACGGCGTGCCGCACGAGGGCGGTCGAATCCGAAAGGGCGAGTTTCTCCCGGATGTGGCTGCGGTGCACGTCGACGGTCTTCGGGCTGAGGTGGAGCTGCGCGGCGATGTCGCGCGTGCTCTTTCCCTCGCCGATCAGCCGGAAAACCTCGAACTCCCGGTCGGTCAGCTTCTCGATGGGCGAGGACGACCCGCGCGGCCGGGCCGCGGTGAACGACTCGAGGAGCTTCGCGGCCATCCGCGCGCTGACGTAGGTTTCGCCGCGGAGCACCTGGCGGATCGCGGCGAGCAGGTTCTCTCCTCCGGCCTCCTTCATGATGTAGCCGCTGGCGCCCGCGCGCAGCGCGCGCTCCGCGTAGATCGCCTCGTCGTGCATGGACACGACGAGGACCCGCAGGCCCGGGTGCCGCGCCCGCAGATCCTTGATGAAGTCCAGCCCGCTGCGGCCGGGCATCGTGATGTCGCTCAGGACAAGGTCGGGCTGCGATTTCCCGAGCGCGGTGAAGGCCTCGGCCGGGTTGCCGGCCTCCCCGCAGACGGCCAGGTCGGGCTGCCGGTCGATCAGCTGGGCGAGCCCGGCCCGCATGAAGGGATGATCGTCGACCAGGAGGACGCTGCGGCGGGCGGGCTGCCCGGCGGAACCTGTCGCCGCGCCGGGTCGCTGCGCCTTCATGACTTGGAGGGAAGCAGGCAGGTGACGGTCACCCCGCCGCCCGGCCTGGATTCCAGGGTCAGCTTTGCGCCGATGAGGTCGGCCCTGTGCTGCATCAGCCCCAGCCCGAGACCGTCCGACGGGCTGCGCAGCATGCCCTTCCCGTTGTCCGAGACATCGAGGCGGAACCGGCCGTCCGCCTTTTCCCAGCGGATCAGGACTTCCGTCGCCCCGCTGTGCTTGACGGCGTTGTGCAGCGCCTCCTGGGCGATCCGGTAGAGGTGCCCCGCCGCCGCGCGGTCCCGCAGCGGCTCCGCGCAGCGGCAGTCGAGCCGCACCTTGAGCCGGCCGATGGACTCCGCCCGGGCGGCCAGTTCCGTCAGCCCGTTCTGGAAGGCCTCGGGTTCCTCGTCGAGCGGGGCCAGCCCCCGGGCAAGCGCTCGCGTCTGGGCGATCGCGTCGCGGAGCATCCCGGCGATCGTCCCGAGCTGCCCGCCCAGCCGGGCGTCCAGCGCCGCCACGTCGTCCTTCAGCCCCACGCACATCAGCTCGGCGGCGGTCAGGAGCTGGCCGACACCGTCGTGCAGGTCGGCCCCGATCCGGCGCCGCTCGGTTTCGCCCAGTTCCAGGATCCGCTGCTCCAGGGCGCGCTTCTCGGACATGGCCGAGGCCAGCGATCGGTCCCGCTCAAGGGTGGCGATCGCCCGCTTCACGACGGAGGGCAGAAGGTCGAGGATCGCGGCGTCCTTCATGACGTAGTCCAGGGCCCCCCGCTTCATCATTTCCACCGCCACATTCTGGTCCCCCTGTCCCGTTATGACGATGAAGGGCACCTTCCGGTCCGTCTTCCTCAATGCCTCGAGCAGCGCGCTGCCCGGCATGTCGTCGAGCTGCAGGTCGAGAAGCATGAGGTCCGGACGCCGGTCGCGGAGGGCCGCGACCGCCGCGGCGCCCGAGGCCGCGACCGCGACCTCGTATCCCTCCGTGCGGAGGCAGTCGGACACGAGCAGGCGCAGCCCCTCGTCGTCGTCGACGACCAGGATCTCCGGGGCGGGTCCGGCGGGGGCCTTCACGCGACCGCGCCTTCCCGCGGATTCCGGCTGGGCAGCGAGACCACGAAGGTCGAACCCTCCCCGTCGCTTTCCACCCGGATCTTGCCGCGCTGGCGATCCAGGATGCGCCGGGCGATCGTCAGGCCCAGCCCCTCCCCGGCGGGCCCGCTGGGGTTCAGCCGGTTGAAAATCTCGAAGATGCGCGCCTGCTGGTCGGTGGAAATACCGATCCCATTGTCCCCGACCCGGTAGATCACCTCGGCTCCCTCGCCTCCCTCGACGGCTCCCCCGACGACAATCCGCGGCGCGCGGTCCGGATGCCGGTACTTGAGCGCGTTGTCCAGGAGGTTGGCGAAGACCTGGCTGACCTGGGCCCGGTCGGCCCAGCAATCGGGAAGGTCCCCGACCCGGACCTCCGCCTTCGCCTGCTCGACCTGGAAGCGCATGGCCGCCAGCGCCTCGGCAAGCAGGGCGTTCATGTCCACGCGCTCGAAACGCAGCGTCTGGCGCCCGAGCCGGGAATAGCGCAGGAGGCCGGTCAGGAGGGCATCGATCCGGGCGGCCCCCGCGTCGATGAAGCGGAGCGACTCCGGGAAGGTCGCCCCAAGGTGCTCCCGGGCCTGGGCCGCCTCCGGCGAGTCCGGTCCGCCGCCGGCGAGCAGGCCGCTGCGGACCGACTCGGACGCCCGCGCCAGCCGCTTGGCGAAACCCTGGATGTTGACCAGCGGCGAGCGCAGGTCGTGGGAGACCGTGTAGAAGATCATCTGGAGCTCGCGGTTTTTCTCCGCCAGCTGCTCGGCGTAGTTCTGCAGCTTGGCCTCGTCGAGCTTCCGATGGGTGACGTCCGTGCGGATCGCCACGTATTGCTCGGGCTTTCCATTGGCGCCCATGCACGGGTAGATCGTCGTGTCGACCCAGTAGATGGACCCGTCCTTGGCGCGGTTGCAGATCTCCCCATGCCACGTCCGGCCGTTTCCGATCGTCTCCCAGAGATTCCTGAAGAACTCCTTGGGGTGGCGTCCGGAGCTGATGATGCGGTGGTCCTTCCCGAGAAGCTCCTCCCGGGAGTACTTGGAGATCGAGCAGAACTTGTCGTTCACGTACGTGATCCGGCCGTCCGGGCCGGTAACCGCCACGATCGAATGCTCGTCGATCGCCGCCTTGATGTCCCGGAGTTCCTTCACGGCGGATTGAAGCGCGCCGCCGGGATTCCCGTCTCCGGGGTCCGGGCGCGCGACGGATCTCGATAGGGCCTCAGGCATCGCCTGCAACCATGCGCGAGCCGCACCGGTCTGACAAGAGCCGGTTGGGGCAGGGGGGGGGCAAGGGTCAAAGCCATCGGCAGTCCGCCATCCGGGGTTGGACGGCGGGTGAGCCTAGGGCATCGCGGGCCTGCGGGCTTCGCGGCGATTGGCGATGGCTGCGCATCTTTTGCGCAGCCGGGCCGCGCTCACCGGGCGGGGCTGCGCGCCATGATCATTGCGCCGCACTGGCGCGGATCGAAGGGATTGCCGCCGAAGTAGTCGGCATGCTCGTAGTTCGCCGCGACCCACTCGAGGATGTCCCTACCTGAACCGGGACTCTCCCCATAGCTGTGGATGCCATAGTCGCCGAGGTCCCGGCTGATGATGACGATCCAGTCCGGCGGGTGCCGGTCCAGGTCCCGGACGATGGCCTTCTCGAGGCCGTCGGCGGTATTCGCCCCATAGAAGGAGTAGGGGGCGACGGGGCTCGGCATTCGGGCAAGGTAGTTGATGATCTCGCCCTCGGGCAGGACGACCAGCGTCCCACCCGGCGGCCTGCGCTCCAGCGATTCGCTGGTCAGGCGCACCATGGCGCCGGTCGGGTTGATCTCCTGCGGAAAGGTGTAGAACAGGTCGCGCCCCCGGCCGACAGGCTCGGTCTTCAGGCTCATGAGGTGGCCGGACAGGGCCGTCAACTGCGCCACGCCGGGCGCCAGCAGGAGCAGCGTGCCGCCCGCAAGGACGAGTCGTCCCCGCCCGGCCAGGCCGATGAGCCCGGGCAGCTCCCCGATCATCACGGCGGGCACGAGGATGCCGGCGAGCGCCGCCTGGTAAAAGCCGTAGTGATAGATCCGCCCGGCCAGGACCATCCGGCCCATCAGGACCGCGGCGAGCACCGGGATCAGCAGGCGCAGCGTGCTCCCCTCCGGGAAGCCGCCCCATTCGCGCCGCAGGGCAAGCCGGAAGAAACCGAAGGCGCCGTAGGCGAGGGTGAGGCCGAGCAGGCAATGCCCGATGTTGGTCCATGCGATCCCGCGGCAGCCCAGCCAGAGGCCCCCCCCCGCGGCGATCCCGGCCGCGAGGTTCCGGAACCATGGCCGGGGCGCGCGCTCCGCGGTCCAGGCGAGGGCGCAGAGCGACCCGACCAGGAGAAGACCCAGCAGGGTGGCAAGCCCGTGCTCGGCCAGATGGCGCGGGATGTTGTCGAGGCCCAGAAAGCGCGCCTGGACCCGCTCGTTGATCTGGCGGCCGGTCGTGCCGGCGCTCAGCCACACATGGCCAGCCATGCCGATGCCAGCCCGCCAGCCCACCCGGCGGCTGAACCACGCCGCAAACAGCGCGGTGGGAAGGAGGGCCCCGGCCGCCCACGCTGCGGCGGCCGAACCGGCCGGCCTGCCGCCCCGGCGGATCCGGATCGCGACCGCGGCCAGCGTGACCGCGGCGCCGGCGAGCATGATCTCTGGCTTCAGGACCGCGGTAAGCCCGAAGAGCCCGCCGGCGACGAGGCTGCGCGCGGCCGACGGCCGGCCGACCCAGCCGTCCAGCGCGCCGAGCAGCAGGAGGCAGACGAGCACGCCGTGCGTCGCCTCGTGGCAGTACGGCGTGGCGTAATTGTAGTTCCCGATCGTGATGTACTGGGAGAAGCCGAAGACGGACACGAAGACGGCGGAGGAGGCGAGGGCGGCGCCCGGACCCCAGGCACGGCGGAAGTGGCGGTAAATCAGGCCGGTGATCGCGGCAAACACCGCGAGATTGGCGGCCACCAGGACCATCAGGCCCGGGCCGAAGACCGAGAAGAGCGCCGCGTTGAAGTACTGCGACAGCGGGCCGAAGATGTCGTTCACGTCGCGGTAGAGCAGGGCGCCGTTCGCTATCCGCCAGGGCACGTAGAGCTCGCGGCTGAAGTCGACGAGGGTGTCGGGCCATTTCCGCCACGATGCGGCGAGGAGCCAGGCCGCCAGCCCCGCGACCGCAGACAGCCCGAGCCACTCCGCCTTCCGGGAGAGCCAATGCCGCGGATATTCCGAAGGAGTGCCCAAGGGACGGATTTATCGGGCAGGAAGGCGGGGGCATCAAATCCTTTTGCTGCGCGCCGCAAACTTGCCAATTTTCATTCTCCCGCCTTCGCTCCCCAAGCCCCCGATGATCCGCCCCGCCACACCGGCCGACGCCGCCGCGATCTGCTCGATCTACAATCCGTACGTCCTGCGCACGCCCGTGACCTTCGAGGAGGAGGAGGTCGGCGCCGCCGAGATGGCGGCGCGGATGGCCGAGGTCCAGCGGGAATTCCCCTGGCTGGTCCTGGAGCGGGAGGGCCGGGTGGCCGGCTATGCGTACGCCGGCCGCTTCCGCACCCGCTGCTCCTACCGGCACACCGCCGAGACGACGGTCTATGTCGAGGAGGCGTCGGCGGGCCGGGGGATCGGCTCGGCCCTTTACGGGACGCTCATCCCGATGCTCTGGGATCTGTCCATGCACAGCCTGGTCGCCGGCATCGCGCTGCCCAATCCCGGGAGCGTCGCCCTTCACGAGAAGTTCGGATTCCGCAAGGTTGCGCACCTGGCGGAGGTGGGCCGGAAGTTCGACCGGTGGATCGACGTCGGCTATTGGGAGTTGATAGGAGAGCGGCGTGCCCATTGATTTTACCGACGATGAGACACCTGGTCACCGGCGGGTCTGGATTCCTCGGGGCGCTGATCAGCCGGCGCCTCGCCGAGCGGGGCGAGAGCGTCCTCGCGGTGGACGTGCGCGAGGACAGCGCCCGTCCGGCGGGCGTCGATTTCGCCGTCTGCGACGTCCGCGACCGGAAGCGCCTGGCGGAGCTGATGCGCGGGATCGACATCGTCCACCACAACGCCGCGCTGGTCCCGCTCACCAAGTCCGGCCGCGAGTTCTGGAGCGTGAATGTCGAGGGGTCCCGGGCGGTCGCGGAGAGCGCGGCGGCCGCCGGGGTCTCCGCCTTCATCCACATGAGCTCCAGCGCGATTTTCGGGATACCCAAGGACGCGCCGATCACGCTGCGGTCGAAGCCCGCCCCGGCCGAAATCTACGGCCGCTCAAAGTGGGCGGGCGAGCAGGCGGTTGCCGCGGCCTGCAGCGCGGGCGGGGTCCCGCTGATTGTCATCCGGCCGCGGACGATCCTGGCCCCCAGCCGGCTCGGGATCTTCCAGATCCTTTTCCAGTGGATCCGGGAGAACCGGAACGTCTATTGCATCGGCCCGGGCAACGCCCGCTTCCAGTTCGTCCACGCCGACGACCTGATGGCCGCCTACATGCTGGCCCTGGACAAGCGGAAGCCCGGGATTTACAACGTGGGCACCGACCAGTTCGGGTCGATGCGTTCCGCCCTGGAAAACCTCATCGCCTTCGCCGGCTCCACGTCGCGGGTGAGGAGCCTGCCGGAGCGCACCACGATCCTCGCGCTGCGGGCCCTCGACATCCTCGGGCTGAGCCCGCTCGCGCCCTACCACTACCTCACCTACAACGCCGCGTTTTACTTCGACATCGAGCCGATGCTGGCCCTTGGGTGGAAGCCGCTTTATTCGAATGACCGCATGCTTCAGGAAAGCTACCAGTGGTTCGTCGAGCACGGGAGTGAAAAACCCGGCGATGGGGCCTCTCCGCACCGCAAGGCGGTGAAGGAGCGCATCCTGGGGCTCCTGCGGCGGCTCTCCTGACCGGCCCGCCGCGCACCCCACCCGGACAACCGACACGACGATGGACACCCCGCCCGACGTTCCGCCGCCCCTTTTCGTGGACCTTGACGGGACGCTCACGCCCACGGACCTCCTTTACGAGACCCTCCTGGCCTATCTGGGTCGGAAGCCCTGGATGCTTCCCGCCTGCGCGCTGTGGCTCGCGGCCGGCCGGGCGCAGCTGAAGCGGCGGTTGGCGGAACGAACCAACATCCCGGTCGAGAGCCTGCCCTACAACCGGGAGGTGATCGACTGGATCCGCGCGGAGAAGGGCGCGGGAAGAAAGGCGTACCTTGTTTCCGGCTCGGACGAGCTGCTGGTCCGGCGCGTCGCCGCGCATCTCGGGCTCTTTGATGCGGCGATCGGCAGCGACGGGGTGACGAACCGGGTGGGCGCCGCCAAGCTGGAGGCGATCCGGCGGCTTTGCCCGGGACCCTTTGATTACTGTGCCGACTCGCGGACGGACTTTCCCGTCTGGCGGGAGTGCCGCGAGGCGATGCTCGTCAACCCGTCCGCCGGGCTGAGGCGGGAGGCGGAGCGCGCCTTCCGGGTCGGCCGGATTTTCACCGTGCCCCGTGCCGGCTCGCCGGCGCTCGACAGCCTGCGCCCGGTCCAGTGGGTCAAGAACCTCCTGATCTTCCTGCCCCTGGTGACCTCCCACCGGATCGGCGACCCCGGGGACCTGGCCTCCGCCTTCCGGATGTTCATCGCGTTTTCCCTGGTCGCCTCCTGCATCTACGTCGTCAACGACGTGGTGGACGTGGACGCCGACCGGATGCATCCCCGCAAGAGCCTCCGGCCCTTCGCGAGCGGCCGGCTTCCCCTGGTCTACGGGGTCCTGATCCCCGTCCTCCTGGCCGCCCTCGCCGCGCTCGTCGCCGCGCCGCTTCCCGCGGGCGCGGGGGCCGTGCTGGCGCTGTACGCGGTGCTCGCGCTGGTCTACTCGTTCCGTCTGAAGCGCCTGGTGCTCCTCGACGTGATGACCCTCGCCCTCCTCTACACGCTGCGGATCGTCGCGGGCCACGCCGCCACGGGGATTCCCTATTCGCCCTGGCTCCTGTCCTTCGCCGTGTTCGCGTTCTTCAGCCTGGCCTTTTGCAAGCGCGTCTCGGAGCTGCACAACCTTCACCTCAGGGGGGGGCGGTCTGCGCCGGGGCGCGGTTACGGCACCGACGACCGGCTGGTCGTCACGGTGGCCGGCGTGGCGAGCGGCTTTGCAGCCTGCATCATTTTCCTCCTCTACCTGGGAAGCGACGCGGTGCTGAAGCTCTACGGGCAGCCCGAGCTCCTCTGGCTGCTCGTCCCGGCATTTCTCTATTGGATATGCCGGATCTGGATCCTGTCCGGCCGCGGGCAGATGGATGAGGACCCGATCATCTTCGCCCTCCGGGACCCGGGAACCTATGTGGTCATCGCCTGGTGCGGGGCCTGGCTCCTCCTGGCGGCGCACCAGTGGTTTCCGCCGATCGAGTTTGCCCGTTGACCATGCGTCGCTTCACGACGGACACCCTCGCGGCCATCTGCGCGGAGATCGGCCGCGGCGAGGACGCGGCAGGGGGCGGGATGGCGGCGGGACCGTGGGACGATATCGCCGCGTTCGTCGCCGGGCAGGTCGGGAGCGCGCCGGCGCACCTGCGCGTCGGGCTGGGCTGCGCCACGGCGGCCTTCGGATTGTGCGGGCTGCGGCACGGAGCCCCTTTCCACCGGCTGGGACCGGAGCTGCGGCGCCGGCAGATGGACCGCTGGCGCTCGTCGCGGTTCGGGGCGGCGCGCGACCTGATGCGATTCTACGACAGCCTCTGCCTGGTCGCGCTGTATTCGCGCCCCGCCGGGGCCCCAAAGGATTCCCGTGCGCGCTGATCCGGAACTGCGCTGCCAGGAACTGGTGATCGGCTCCGGGCCGGGCGGGGCGATCACCGCCTGCCTGCTCGCGGAGCGGGGCAGGGATGTCATCGTCGCCGAGGAGGGCGGGGAATATCCGCCCGGGTCCTGCGAGCCCTTCAGCATCGGGGAAATGCGGCAGAAGTACCGCTCCGGCGGGCTGACGGTCGCCCTGGGGAGCCCGAAGATCGCCTATGTCGAGGGCCGGGTCGCCGGCGGCGGCAGCGAGATCAACAGCGGGCTTTATCATCGGCTGCCGGATGGGATCCTCGAGGACTGGCGCCGGGACTACGGCGTCCTCGGCGCCGATCCCGCCGGCCTTGATCCCCACTGCGCGGCGGTCGAGCGCGACGTCAACGTGTGCCTCATGCCGACGCCCGCGGGCCGGGCCTCGCTCAGGCTCGCCGCGGGCGCCGCTGCGCTGGGCTGGCGGGCGATGGAGGTCCCGCGCTGGATCCGCTACGACGGCACGCGCGACGCGGCGGGCGTGGCGCAGGGCGTGCGCCAGTCCATGAGCCGGACCTATCTCGCCCGGGCGAGGGCGGCCGGCGCGAGGATCATTACGGGCGCGCGCGCGCTGAGGCTCGAGCGGCGGGGGGATGGCTGGGTCGCGGAATGCCGGATCGCCGGCACCCTGCGCCAGATTCGTGCCGGCCACGCCTTCGCGTGCGCGGGGGCGGTGCACACGCCGTTCCTGCTTCGCAACAGCGGAATCTCCCGGAATATCGGCGGCTCGCTGGCGATGCATCCCACGGTCAAGGTCCTCGCCCGGTTTCCCGACGAGACGGGCAGCCCGGAGCCCGGGGTCCACCAGGTGAAGGAATTCTCCCCGAGGATGAGCTTCGGCTGCTCGATCGCGTCGCTTCCCCACGTGATGCTCGGGCTGGTCGACTATCCGCGGCACCGGGCGCGGATCCGGGAGCAGTGGCGGCACATGGCCGCCTACTATGCGATGGTGACCGGGCCGGCGACCGGGCGGATCCGCCCGGTCCCCTTCAGTGGGGATCCCCTCGTGCGCTACCAGATCCGTCCCGCCGACCGGGGCGACCTGGCGCTCGGGCTCCGCCGACTCTGCCGGCTCCTCTTTGAGGCGGGGGCAGTCGAGCTTTTTCCCTCGATCGCCGGCATGGAGCCGCTGACGAGCCCGGACCAGGTCGCGGGGCTGCCCGATTTCCTGCCGGCGGACCGGGCCAGCCTCATGACCATCCACCTGTTCTCGTCCTGCCCGATGGGTGAGGACCGGCGGGTGGCGGCCTGCGACAGCTTCGGCCGGGTCCACGGCGTTCCCGGGCTCTCGGTTCACGACGCGAGCCTGCTGTGCACCGCACCCGGCGTGAATCCCCAGGGCGCCGTCATGGCCTTTGCCCGCCGCAACACGATGCGCCACATCGAGGCGGGGCGCTTTTGACTGGCCCCGCGGCGGGGGGTGATTAAACAGTCCCGGATGCGTTGGATCGGGTTTGCGCTGGCGTTCGCCCTCGTCGCCACAGCCTATTTTTACCGTCTCGACCGGCCGCTCCTCTGGGGGGACGAGGGCCACACCGCATCCCTGTCCCGGGGGATCCTGCGGACGGGGATACCGACGGCGTACGACGGGCGCAACCTGGTCCTCTTCGACATCAGGGCCGGCCTCAACCGAAGGCTCGTCAGCAAGGAGGTCCCCTGGGTCCAGTGGTATGTCGGCGCCCTCTCCATGGCCCTCTTCGGCGGGGACACCGCAGGATTTCGGACCCTCTTCGCGCTGGTCGGCCTGCTCTCGTTCGTGCCGCTCTGGGCCGCCCTGCGCGGCCGCGTGAAGTTTCCCGGGGCGGTCGCCGCGCTGGCGCTCATGGCGCCGCAGGCGGTCCTTTTCGACCGGAATGCGCGGTATTACCCGATCATCGTCTTCCTCTTTTCCTGCCTGGTCTGGCATCTGTCCGCCTCGTTCCGGAACCGGCGGGTCCGCTTTGGGCTCTCGACGCTGATCTTTGTCCTGCTCTTCCACACGCACACCCTCATCGCCCTGGCGATCGCAGCCGCGCTCGGCGCCTACTGCCTGCTCTGGCGGCGCGGGGACCTGGCCGGCTACGCGGGCTCCGCGGCGATCGGGTTTGTGTCCTGGGCGGCCTGGTTCAAGGCGCTCGGCCCGCCGCTCACGGAGAGCCCGCTTTACCAGACCTGGGCGCCGGTCAACGGGCTTGGGGACTGGTGCGCGGTCTTCCTTCGCGCCGTCCTGGCGATGATCGTGGACATGGACGTTGTCGGTTCGCTTCCGCTCCTGCTCCTCGCGGCGGCGGTCGCCCTGCTTGCGGTTCGAAACCGCCCGGGGCCGCGGGGACTCTGCGGCGAGCCCCTGGTCGGCTTTGTCCTGATCGCGCTGCTCGTCCAGGCGCTCGCGACCGCCGCCATCTCCGGCACCGAATCGGAGTCGAAGTTCGCGGTCCTCCGGTACATGCCGCACTTTGCGGTCTTCGGCATGGTCGCCTGCCTGGTCGTCCTCGACCGGGCGGTGGCCGCCCCGGTCCCCTGCGCGGCGCTGTGCGCGTTCGCGGTGGCCTGCAACCTGGGCACAGTTTCCTACTGGACCCGGCCCTTCGGGCGCAGCGTGCCGCTCTCCTGGGCGGCCCCGGTCTACAGTGACATCCTCAACCCGGCGCCGGAGGCGCTCGACGATGTCATCGCCGAGCTCAGGCGGCGGGCGCCCCCGGCAGGGGCGGGGGACAGCGCGATCCTCGCCGTGCCGCCCTGGACGCAGGCGACCCTGGTCTTCTACCTGGGCGACCGCTACATCATCCCGCCCGACTATATCCACCGGCCCGGTCCGCACGACGACCAGGGGGAGCCCTGGATCCTGGCGACGCTCGGGCAGGAGGCCTACGCCCGGCTCTTCGCGCCGCCGTTGTGGATGGTCGACTCCCTGAATGTTTTCCCGGATACCCCGGAGGGCTGGCGCAAGGCGGCCGTCATTCCCTCCGGCCGGGCGCGCCCCGACGATGGCGCGCGGCCGGAGCTCACCCGGCACTCCTTCAACGGGCGCACCCCGGCGGCGGCGGTGACCGTCTACCAATGGGCGGGCCGTTGAGCGCCCTGCGACCCGCCCTCCTTGCGGGGGCGGCGGCGGTGGTCGTCGCCGCGATGGCGGCGATCGCCGGCTCTGTCGGGTCGCGCCTCGTGTGGAGCGCGGATCCGGCCGACGCCCCCTACAACCTCCTGGTCCGCGGCTTCCGCGAGGGCCGGCTGTCGCTCGCCCGGGAGGTCCCGCCCGGCCTGGCCGGGCTGGCCGACCCGTACGACCCGGCGGCCAACGAACGGTATCGAGAATATCCCTACAATCTGCACGACCTGAGCTACTACCGGGGCAGGCTGCACCTCTATTTCGGCGTGACGCCCGCCCTGGTGCTCTTCTGGCCCTGGGCCGCCGCCACCGGCCGCTACCTGCCGCAGGCGGCGGCGACCGCCGGCTTCTGCGCCGCCGGCTTCCTGGCGACCGCCGCGCTCCTCCTTTCGCTGCGCCGCCGGTTCTTTCCGGGGACGGGGACGGGGGTGGCCGCGGCCTGCCTCCTGGCCCTCGGCCTGGCGAACGGGATCCCGGTCCTCCTGCAGTGGTCGAACGCCTACGAGGTCGCCGTCGCCTGCGGGTACGCGATGGCGATGCTGTCCCTGGCCTGCGTCCACGGCGCCCTGGCCCGGCCGTCCCGCGCGGGGGCGTGGCTCGCGGCCGCCAGCATCCTCTACGGACTGGCGGTGGGCGCGCGCCCCTCGCTCCTCTTCGGGGCGGCGATCCTGGCGGTTCCCGTGGCCCTGGGGTGGGGAGGCGGCCCGGGGCGGGCGCCGCGCCCGGCGACCCTTCTGCTCTGCGCGGCGGGCCCCCTTTTCCTGATCCTCTGCGGGCTGATGGCCTACAACGCCCTGCGCTTCGGGAACCCGCTGGAGTTCGGGCAGCACTACCAGCTTCTCGTGGGAAGCTACCGCGGCGCCGCGCCCACCTTCAGCCCCCGCTACCTCGGGTTCAACCTTCGGGCCTACTTCCTTGAGCCCATGCGGATCATCGGGCGCTTCCCCTTCGTGGCCGACGCGGCCGCCGGGCCCATCCCGGCCGGGCACGGCGCGGTCGAGAGCCCCTTCGGCATCCTGGCGGACGTTCCGCTCGCGTGGCTCGCCCTGGCCGCCCCCCTGGCCTGCGCCCGCAGGGATTCCGGCGATCGCCGGGCGCTCGGCGGGCTCATTGCGGCCGCCGGGCTTCTCTTTGCAGCGGGGGCGCTGACGGTCGGCTGCTACTGGTGGACATCCGCCCGCTACGAGGTCGACTTTCTTCCCGCGCTGGTGCTGCTGGCGTTGCTCGGGATCCTCGGGCTGGAGCGTGCCCTGGCGGGCCGGCGCGGATCCCTGTGGGCGGCGCGCTGCGCCTGGGGAACGCTCCTGGCCCTCTCGGTGGCATTCAATCTTCTCGCGAGCTTCGAGCAGCGGGCCCGGCAGTATTCCAACCACGGCGAGATGATGCTCACCCTGGGGCGCTTTCCGGAGGCGGTCGCCGACTTCACCGAGGTCCTCCGCATCGACCCGGATGCGGCCGACGCCGAGCGGAGCCTGGGGTTCGCCTTGGTCGCCGCCGGCCGCCAGCCGGATGCCGCCGCCCATTTTGACCGGGCGCTGCGCCTGGGCGGCGGAAGGGGGGGGCGCGGCCCGAGCGTGCTTCACTCCTTCGAGGACGGGGAGATGATGCTCTCCGCCGGCCGGTACCCGGAGGCGATCGCGGCCTTTGGCGAGGCGCTCCGGCTGAACCCCGGCTACCTCGAGGCCCGGCTGGAGCTGGCCGACGCGCACGACAGGGCCGGGCGGACGGGCGAGGCGATCGCCGACCTCAGGGAGGCGCTGCGGCGGGAACCGGGATCGGCCGATGCGGAGAACCTGCTCGGGCTCTGTCTGGGCAGGACGGGCGCCCGCGACGAGGCGATCTCCCACTTCGGGCGGGCATTGGAGCTGAGGCCCGGCTTTGCGGACGCGGAGAACAACCTCGGATTCGCCCTGGCGGCGGCGGGACGGTACGCGGCCGCCGAGGGGCATTTTCGGCGGGCGACCGGGCTGCGGCCCGGCTTCGTGGAGGCGTGGGCCAACCTTGGGTTCGTCCTCGCGGCGACGGGCAGGCGGGGGGAGGCGATCGAGGCCTATCGGCGGGCCGTGGCCATCACGCCCGGCTACGCTGCGGCCGCGGATGGGTTGAAGCGGCTGGGAGCTGCGCCCTGACCCGCAGGAAACCGGGCTCGAATGTAGCCGGGGTCCCAGACCCCGGTGCATTGGAGATCGGCTCCGCCTCCGGGGTCTGGGACCCCGGCTACATTCAGCGCGCGCCGGGTCCGCCGCGGGGTGCCAGTTCCGCCGCCTTTTTGAATTCCTCCGCCGCCTGCGCAGTGAGGCCGGCCGCCCTATACGCGTTCCCAAGCAGCAGGTGCGCTATCGGCTCCCGCGGCCTTATTCGGGCTGCAGTCGACAATTCCGCGATCGCCTCGGGCACGCGGCCCGTCGCCAGGAGAATGTTGCCCAGGTTGCCGTGGGCCTCCATCGCGCCGGGATCCAGGCGGATCGCCGCACGGTAGCAATCCGCAGCCTCATCGAGCCTCCGCTCGTGCAGGTAGGCATTGCCCAGGTTGTTGAACCCGCGGCTGTTTTCCGGCCGCGCCTCCGTGACGGAGCGCCACATCGCCTCATCGTCGCCGTACACCGCATTCCGTTCGCCGGTCAGCAGGGCGAGGACCGCCGCCACCGGGACCAGCAGCAGCAATCCCCGGCGTTTTCCAAAATGGTGGCAGACCGCAACCGCGCCGGCGGCGACCGCCGCAAGCGACAGGTACATGCGGTGCTCGACGATCACCTGGAAGTAGCCTGGAATGATGGAGGTGGGAGCCAGGATCGCCAGGAACCACGCGCCGAGAAATCCCCATGCCGGCCGGAGCCGCAAGGCGACAAGCGTGCCGGCGACCAGGGGAAGGACGACCAGGCCGAAGGGCAGCGCCTCCGCGACCGTGATCTGGAAGGACCCGTAGTCGAAGACCAGCGGGTGTGGCCAGACAGAGAGCCGGAGGTAGGTCGCAACCGCCTTGAGCTGGACAAGCCAGTAGGCCCAAGGGGCGATGCCGACGTTGAAACCGGCGGAGCCCCCGCGGCTCCAGCCGTTGCCCGCGACCAGGACGGCGAGCGGAATCCAGGTCGCCATCAGGCTGAGGTGGAATCGCCAGCGCCGCCGCCATGCCGCGGCGAAGGAGCCGGAAAAGAAGGTGCGGTCGCAGAGAAGGACCATGATAGGTGCAGTCGCCGCCACCTCTTTGGTCGCTGCGCAGCACAAGCAAGCGGCGACGGCAGAAACCTGAAACTTGAAACCTGAAACCTGAGTCGGGCCCTCGACCCCGACGGAACGGACAAAGAAGTAGAGGGTGAGCAAATAGAACAGCCCCATTAGCGATTCGACCCTTTGGATGATGTAGGTCACCGCCTCGGTCTGGAGGGGGTGCAGTCCCCAGAGGGCGGCGATGAGGGCGGCGGCGAGGGTGCCGTCGCCGGCGAAGCGGCCCTTGAGCGCCGGGGACATCAGGATGCGGCGGGCCGCCCCGAAGAGCGCCAGGGTCGCGGCGATGTGGATGAGCAGGTTGACCGCGTGGTACCCTGCCGGTTCGTAACCGCCGAGCGCGTAGTTGAGGGCGAAGGTCAGGTTGGCCAGGGGACGGCCTCCCGTCGTCACCGTCCGTGGAGGAAACAGGGGAGCCCACGGCGGCCGGAAGGAGCGCACCGAGGCGTTGGCGAGGAGGGAGGTGTTGTCGTCGTAAAAATAATGCCCCGAAAGGCTGGGCGCATAGGCAAGGGCGACAGCCGCGGCGACGAGCACGGCCACCGGGACGACGGAGCCCCGGTCAGGCGGCAGGGGGCGGGGATTGGCGGGGCGCCTGGACTTTTCCCGGCTCATCGCGCCGCCCAGGTCCCGAGCGCCTTCAAAACCTCCCCGAAGACAGCCTCCCAGTCGCCGGCGCGCGGCTGGCGGAAGAGACGCATCGTCGGGTACCACGGGCAATCCGCCCGCTCGAGCATCCAGCGCCAGTCCGGAACGTGGGGCAGGAGGACCCAGGTCGGCCGGCCCATGGCTCCGGCCAGGTGCGCGATCGAGGTGTCGACGGCGATCACCAGGTCGACCTCCCCGATCAAACCCGCCGTGTCCGCGAAATCCCCGATCCGGTCCGTGAAGGACGGGACGCCGGAGGCCGCCAGGTCGGCCTCGTCCCTCTTCCGGATCTCCTTCTGCAGGCAGATAAACTGGAGGGGGATCCCGTCGGGAATCATCCGGAAGCGCTCGAAGGGAATCGAGCGGTTTGCGTCGTTGGTGTGGCCCGCGAACCCCGACCAGGCCAGCCCGATCCGGGGAACACCCGAGGTCCGCGCGGGCAGGAAAGGGTGGGCGCCCGCCGGCGGGCGCAGGTACGGTACGTCGGAGGGAATCGTGTGCAGCTCGGTCTCAAAAGCGAGCGCCAGGCTCGGCACCGTGCAGATCTCGTCGCACTCGGGGACGGGGCCCTCCGTCGAGTGGACGGCCTCGACGCCCGGAAAGGAGGCCTGGAAGATCCGGATGAGGGGCGGCGGCGCCTCGAGGTGGACCTTCGCGCCCAGCGCGACAACCAGCGGCACGAAGCGCGCGAACTGCATCATGTCCCCGAGGCCCTGCTCGTTGCAGATGAGGATGGTGCGTCCGTGAATCGATCGCCCCCCGAGCCAGGGCTTGCGCTTTCCGATCCGCTTGACGCCGGTCAATCCCGCCGCCCAGCGAGCCTCGTAATGCCGCCACCCGGCGAGCAGGTCCCCCATGAGCAGGCGTGCGAAGGCAAGATTGGTCCGGATCCTGGCGTTGTGCCGGTTGAGCGCGATCGCCCGCTCGTAGGCCGCGATTGCCCGGAGCGGCTCGTTGCGCTGCATGTGCGCGGCGCCGACGTTGCTCCAGGCCTTGGGATGGTCCGGATCGATCCTGAGCGCGTGCCCGTAGGCGGCCATCGCCTCGTCCACGCGGCCGGCGAGCTGGTGCGCCGTTCCCAGGTCGTTGTAGGCGTCCGCATATTCCGGCTTGAGCTCGAGCGCCGCCTGGAACGCGATGACCGCGTCATCGAAGCGCTTCTCGCGGATCCGCTGCAGCCCGACAAGGCAGACCTTTCGGACCAGGTCGTCCCGTTCTTTTTCCGCAGGGGTTCTCACGGCGGCTGTCCCATCCTTTCGAGCAGGCCGCGGGCCGCGGGGTTTCCCGGCTGGAGCCGGAGCGCCTCCCGGAGGTGTGAGACCGCCTCGTCCGCCTGCGCGGGGACGTTGGTCATCAGGAGCGCGACCGCCAGGTTGACGTGCGCCGCGGGGTTGGCGGGCTGGAGGCGCAGGGCTTCCCGGATTTGGTCCGTCGCATCGCCGAGCCGGCCGGGCACATCCAGGAGCGCCCCTCCGAGATTGTTGCGGGCCTCGGCGTAGCCGGGGTTCAGCCGCACGGCGGCCTCAAACTGGGTGATCGCCTCGGGCGAACTCCCCGGAAGCTTCTCGAGCGCGTTCCCCAGGTTGTTGTGGGCCTCGGCAAAATCAGGCTTCAGCGCGATCGCGCTGCGGTAGGCGGCGATCGCCTCCCCAGTTCCCCCCGCACTCCTCTCGAGGGCGCAACCCAGGTTGAACTGGGCCTCCGCGTACGTCGGCCTGAGCCGGACGGCCTCGCGGTACTCCGCGATCGCGTCGTCGAGCCGACCGGCCCTCCCCGCGAGCACATTGCCCAGGTTGTTGCGCGCCCTCTCGTTCGACGGGCATTTGGCCAGCGTGTCGCGCCAGAGGCCCTCCTCATCCGCGTAGACCGAGTTCCGGCGGACGGTCGCCCATCCCAGCACGGCGGCGAGCGCCAGGAGCGCGGGAAGGCTCCGCCTGCCCAAAAGCGCGTGGAGCCCGGCGGCAAAAGCGACGGCGACGGCCGCCAAAGGGAGATACATCCGGTGCTCGGCCATGGGCTCGGTGGCCACGGGGATGACGCTCGAGCTCGGCGCGAGGATCACAAAAAAGCAGGCCCCGAGGAATCCCGCGGCAGGCCGCCGGACCAGGGCCCATCCCGTGGCGGCTGCCAGAGAGATGAGGACGGCCGCGCCGGCCGCGACCCGGCTGTTCGGGAAGCCCAGCGAGGTCCCGTAGTCAAACACCAGCGGGCTGGGCCAAAGGCAGAGCCGAAGGTAGTGAGGCACGGCCGCCAACTGGTCCCGGGCGTAGGCGCCCACGGAGACCCCGCTGCCGAAACCCGCGGTGCTGGCCCGGCCGTGGGTCGCCAGGACCAGGGCGGCCAGCGGGATCCAGGTCGCCATCAGGCAGAGGTGAAACTTCCGGCGCCGGGCCCAGGCCTCACGGAAGCTGCCGGCTGCGAAGGTTCGGTCGTAGAGGAGGAGGAGGATCGGAAGCGTCGCCGATACCTCCTTTGTTGCTACGCAACACAAACAGGAGGCGACGCTAAAAACCTGAAACGTCTTTGCAGAGACCTGAGACCTGAAACCTGAAACCTGAGTCAAACTATCGGAACCGATCGAACGAATGAAGAAGTAGAGGGTTAGGAGGTAGAAAAGGCCCATCAGGGACTCGGCTCGTTGGATGGTGTAGGTTACCGATTCGGTCTGGAGGGGGTGGAGGGTCCAGATGAGCGTGATCGCCAGGGGGAGGAGGGGATGAAACGCGGGCTTTGCCGGGAGAAGGGCGAATGTGCGGCGCAGGATTCCGAAGAGGGTCAGGGCTGCCAGGATGTGGATGGCCAGGTTGAGGGCGTGATAGCCGGCGACGTTCGTTCCGCCGATTGCGTAGTTCAGGGCGAGGGACAGGTTCAGGAGGGGACGGCCCCCGGCGGTCGTGTCGGGCGGGGCCCAAAGCGCGCTGCCCCAATGGCGGATCGACGGGTTGTCCACGATCGAGGGGGCGTCATCGAGGACGAAGGGGCACCCAAGCGTCCGCCCGTAGGCGGCAATCGCGGCGAGGGCGATAAGCGCGCCGCCGATCAGAACGGGCTGGAGGGGAGCGAGGTCGGGAGTGGGAACCGGGCCGCCGGCGCTCGTATTTCGCGATGCCATTCAAAGGGGACTACCAACGAGCCCGGCCCTGATCAATACCGCTTGCGGGGCGGCCGGCCGGCGCCGGAAATCGGCGTTGCCATCGAAACCACGGGACGGGCAGAATTTTCGCGATGATGCTTACCCCGAAATTTCAGCGCCGGCTCGCCATCCTCGGCGCGGCGGTGGCCCTTTTTGCCATTTTCGGCTTCGTTGTGCTGCCGCCGATCGTGAAATCGCAGATGGAGAAGCGCCTTTCCTCCGCACTGGGGAGGGACGTCACCGTGGAGAAGGTTCGGATCAACCCCTTCGCGCTTTCCCTTTCCGTGGAGAACTTCGCGATCCGGGAGAAGGACGGGACCCGGGTGTTCCTCGGCTGGCGCCGGCTCTATGTCCGGGCCGACGCCCTGTCGTCGATCTGGGGAGCGTGGACGGTCGGCGCGATCGACCTGGACGGTTTCAATGTCCGGGTCGTGCTCAATGCCGACCAATCGATGAACTTCTCGGACCTGCTCGCCAAGTTCGCGGCCCCGGGTTCGCCGGCCGCTGCGGCCCCGGCCCAGCCGTCCAAGCCCGGCCGTCCGATTCGGGTCCGCCGGCTGGAAGTCTCCGGCGCGCGGCTGGAATTCTCGGACCTGTCCCGGAAACGCCCCTTTGCCACCACGGTCGGCCCGCTGACCTTCGGCGTAACGGAATTCCGCACGGCGGGCCAGGTGGGCGCGCCGTACCGATTTGAGGCGGTCACGGAGGCGAACGAGCGGTTCACCTGGTCGGGAACGGTCCAGGCGGACCCGGTTGGATCAAGCGGGGATTTTAGCGTGGAGAACGTCGTCCTGGCCAAGTACGCGCCCTATTATGCGGATCGGTTGCGCGCCGAGCTCGCCGGCGGGCTGCTTTCAGTCAGCGGCCATTACGATCTGAGCCTGGCCGACGGCCGACGCGTGGCAAAGCTCGCGAACGGGACCGTGAAGCTGCGTGATTTCAAGCTCCTCGAGGGCCCCGGCGGACCTGCGGCGGTCGAATTGCCCCGGCTCGACGTGACGGGCATTGCGGCGGACGCGCTTTCCCGGAAGGCCGCAATCGGCTCGGTGGTCCTCGCCGGCGGGCGCATCCGCGCCCGGCGCGAAAAGGACGGGACGATCAACCTGCTGGCGATGCTAGCCCCGCCCGGCCCCGCCGCCGCCCCGCTGGCTGCCGCACCCGCCGCACCTGCGTCCGCTTCAGCCGCGGCCCCGCCGCCCGACGTGACAGTGGGGGAATTCGCGATCAAGGGCTTCCAGGTGGACGTCGCCGACCTCGCCGGCCCGAGGCCGGCGGAGCTCGCGCTCGGCGCTGTCCGGTTCTCGCTCAGGGACATCTCGCTGGCGCCGGGCGCCCGCATGCCGCTGCAGCTTGCCTTTGACTGGGCGCCCCACGGCAGCGTGCGGGTCGACGGCGAGGTGGGAATGTCGCCCCTCGAGGCCGACCTGAAAACGAGCGTGACCGGCTTTGATCTCCTTCCCCTCAGCCCGTACCTCGAGCAGTTTGTCAACGCCCGCATCACGCAGGGCTCCGTCACCGCGACCCTCGCCGTCACCGCCCGGATTTCCGGGGGCAAGCCGCCCGCCGCAACGGTCGCCGGGGATGTCGCGATCGACCGGTTCGGGCTGGTCGACGGGGCCAGGAACAAGGAGCTCGCCGGGTTCGCCTCCCTTTCGCTCCGGGGATTGCGCGCGACGACTACCCCCGGCCTCAGCGTGTCGCTCGCCGAGATCGCGCTCGCCGGCTCCTACGCGCGGATCGTCGTCAACGGCGACAAGACCGTGAACCTCTCCGCGGTGATGCGCCCCGGCACCCGATCCGCGGCGGCGTCGCCCGGCCCGGCTCCGCTGCCGGCGGCCTCCCCCGGCCCGGCGCCCCGGATCGAGATCGGCAAGGTGACGATATCCGGGGGCAACTACCGGTTTACCGACCGCTCGCTTGAGCCCAACGTGACGATGGCGATCACCGGGTTCGGCGGCACGATCACGGGGCTCTCGTCGGACAACGTCGCCAAGGCGGACCTGGACATCAATGCGATGGTCGACGATTCCGGCCCCATCTCGATTGTGGGGAAGCTCGATCCCCTCGGCGCGAGGAAGACCGTGGATCTCAAGGTGAAGTTCAGGAGCGTCGACCTGGTGCCCCTCGGCCCCTACACCGGAAAGTTTGCGGGTTACGATCTGGCCCGCGGGCAGCTCTTCGTGGACGTGAACTTCCTCCTGGATGGGAAAAAGATCGACGCGACGAACGTCGTCACCCTCAACCAGTTCACCTTTGGCGACCCGGTGAAAAGCCCCGATGCGACGCACCTGCCGGTCCGGCTGGGCGTCGCCCTCCTGAAGGATGTCGACGGAAAGATCGTGATCGACGTGCCGATCCAGGGGAGCACCGACGACCCGAATTTCAAGATCGGGAAGATGGTCCTGCGCGTCGTCGTGAATCTCCTCACGAAGGCCGCCGTGTCCCCGTTCTCCCTTGTCGGCTCGATGTTTGGCGGCGGGGGAGAGGAGCTGGCCTACCAGGAGTTCGACCCCGGCGCGTCCGATCTCCAGCCGGCCGGCATCCGGAAGCTGCAGACCATGACAGCCGCCCTGACGAACCGACCCGGGCTCAGCCTCGACCTGGAGGGGAGCTGCGATACGGCGGCCGACGCCTACGCGCTCAGGCGCCTGAAGCTTGCCGACCAGGTCCGGCGGGCGGTGTGGGAGCTCAAGCGCCAGTCCAACCCGGACATCGCGCCGCCCGACCGCCTCGTCGTCGCGCCGGGCGAGACCGCGGCGATGATCAAGAGGCTCTTCGACGCGAAATTCCCCCCGGGCACGAAGTTCGGCACGCCGCTGCCCCAGCCCCCGCCGATCGTCGCCCCGCCGCCCCCGCCGGCCGGTTTCCTCAAGCGCCTCCTGGCGACGCTCACCTTCCGGCCCCTGCGTGAAAGGCGGGCGGCCCGGAAGGAGAACCTGCGCCAGGCGGCCGCCTACTCCGGGCAGGTCGCCGCGGCGAAGGCCGCCGGATTGCCGGTCGCCGAAATGGCGGGCCGCCTCGCCGAGACGATCGCGGTCACCGACGACGACCTGCGCGGCCTGGCCGCCGCGCGCGCGCAGCGGGTCCGCGACTATCTTGTCACGACCGGCCACATCGGCGCGGACCGAATCTTCCTTTCCCAGGGCCGCGGGACAGCGATGCCCGACAAGGGCCCCCGGGTATTCCTCAGCTTCCAGTAACCACCGCAGGGCTCCCATCTTCCATCCATGCCATCGACACCCGCAGCTCCCCACGTCTGGAAATTCTTTCGCACCGGAGGAATCGACCAGGTCGCGCTTGAGACCGGCGCCGACCTTCTCGCCCTCGCCGAGCTCGACCAGGAGCTCTGGGTCGCGCTCAGCTGCCCGGTGAAGGGCCTGGAGCTCGACGAGCGGACGCTCGCGGTCATCGACACCGACGGAGACGGCCGGATCGGCGTGCCCGAGGTGATCGCCGCCGTCAACTGGGCGGCGGCCCGGCTCAACGATGCCGGGGACCTGCTCAGGGGCTCGGGGACCCTGCCCCTGGCGGCGATCAACGCGGCCACGCCGGAGGGCGGGGTGCTTCTCGGTGCGGTGAGGCGCATCCTGGCGGGCGAGGGCGTGAAGGATGCGGCCGAGATCACCGTGGCGCAGGCGGCCGACACAGCGAAGGTCGTGGCCGCGAGCCCGCTGAACGGCGATGGCATCATCCCGGTGGAGGCCACGGACGATCCCGCCGTGCGGGCGCTCATCGGCGACATCATCGCCTGCGTCGGGCAGGTTGCGCGCGGGTCCGCGTTCACGGGCATCACTGCCGCGAAGGTCGAGGCATTCTTTGCCGAGGTGACGGCCTATGTCGCCTGGTCGGACCAGAAAGCATCGCAGGACTTCGCGGTCCTGGGCGACGGCACGGACGGCGCATTCGCCGCCATCAAGGCGGTCCGCGCCAAGGTCGAGGACTACTTTGCCCGCACCCGCCTGGCCACCTTTGATCCCCGGGCGACGGCGGCATTGAACCGCAACGAGTCCGAGTACCTGGCGATCGCCTCCCAGGAACTGAAGCTCTCGGCCGACGCGCTGGCCGGTTTCCCTCTCGCCCGCGTCGAGCCCGGCCGGCCCCTTCCCCTGGCGGAGGGGGTCAATCCCGCCTGGGCGGACGCGATGCGGGCCCTCCGCGAGAAGGCTGTCACCCCCGTCTTCGGCGCGGACAAGGCGAGCCTCTCGGTCGAGGATTGGTCGGAGCTCACGGCCAAGTTCGCGGCCTTTGCGGCGGGACTGGAGGCCAACGCCGGGCGTGCCGTCGAAAAGCTCGGGCTGGCCCGGATGAAGGAAATCCTTGCCGGGCCGGGCCGCGCCGCCCTCGACGCGCTGGTGGCCCAGGACAAGGCGCTTGAGCCGGAATTCAAGTCGATCACCGACGTGGAGCGGCTCGCCCGGTACTACCGCGACCTGCGGACGCTGCTGCACAATTTCGTCAATTTCGGGGATTTCTACTCCCCCCGGCACTACGCCGCCTTCCAGGCGGGCACGCTTTTCCTGGACAGCCGCTCGACCGAGCTGTGCATCCGGGTCGAGGGCGTCAGCCCGCTTGCGGCCATGAGCCAGATGTACATCGCCTACTGCGCCTGCACGCGCGCGGGCGGGGGGGCGACGATGACGATCGGCGCCTGCTTCACCCAGGGCGACGGGGACTACGTCTTTGTCGGCCGCAACGGCGTGTTCTACGACCGCCGGGGATGCCTCTGGTACGCCGTCGTGACGAGCATCGTGGACAACCCGATCAGCATCCGGCAGGCGTTCTGGTCCCCCTACAAGAAGACCCTCCGGTCCATCGAGCAGTATTTCGCCAAGCGCGCCGCGGAGGCGGACGCGGATGCGAGCGCCCGGCTGATGGCCGCGGCGGAAAGCATACCCCCGCCGTCGCAGGCCAAGGCCGAGCCGAAGAAGTTCGACCTGGCGCTGATCACCGGGATCGGCGTGGCGATCGGATCGATCGGCACCTTTCTGGCGGCGATATTCACAAAGTTCGTCGACCTGCCGACCTGGCAGGTCCCGCTGATCCTGGTCGGGATCATGCTCCTCATTTCTCTCCCTGCGATGCTCATAGCCTGGCTCAAGCTCCGGCAGCGCACCCTCGGTCCCATCCTCGAGGGCAACGGCTGGGCCATCAACGGCCGGGTCATGATCAATATCCCCTTTGGCGAAGCCCTGACGAAGCTGGCCGCGCTCCCGCCGGGCTCGAAGCGCTCGCTGGAGGACCCCTATGAGGACAAGGAGGCCAGGAGCCGCCGCCGCAGGGCCGCCTTTCTCCTCATCCTCATCCTCCTTGCGGCCGGCGCGATCCTCATCCGCTGGGACCACAACCGGCGCGGCCATTATTTCTGGGAAAAGCCCCCTGTTGCCGCCCCCGCCAAGAAATAACCCCGCCGGGGTTTGAAGGATCGACAGGGGTGTCTGCCCCCGCCCCCGAGGCTTGAACGATCGACTCAGGTTTCAGGTCTCAGGTCTCAGGTTTCTGCCCCCGCCCCGCCTCCTCCCATCAGGCTAACACCCCATGACGCCAGGGGACCTTTTCGGTTATGGTTCATTTCGGTCGGTCAGGTTCGGAAGCGCGCGCCCACTGCCGATGACAAGCCAGATTCGAGCGCACCATTCCAATTCGTCACCCATTCGCAAAATGAAATCAAACCGCGTCCCCCTGAAGTCCAATCACACCGCATCCGCCCAGACACACGACGACCTCCTCGGCGACCTGCGCAGGCTCGTGGCCGAGGCCGAGAAAATGGTTGGGGAATCCCCGGACGCGGACGGCGCGGACACCCCCGAAACGCTGCGCGCGCGTTTTGACGCCGCCCATGAGCGCATCACCGATCTTTACGAGAACGCCAAGGAGAAGGTTGTCGGCGGGACGAAACACGCGGACAAGATCATTCGCGCCAATCCCTACCGGTCGATCCTGGTCGCGACCGGCGTCGGCCTGCTCGTCGGCGTGCTTCTTGGCCGCCGGAGCCGATAATCCCCCGCTGAGATGCAAACCGGGTCTCCGGCTTCCCCGGGCCTTCTCGGATCCCTCCGGGCGCTTGGCGACGGTCTCCTGGCCGGCGTCCACGACAGGATCCGGCTGGTCGGATTCGAGCTGCAGGAGGAAAAAATCCGCCTGATCCGGATAATGTTCTGGATCACGGCGGTCGTGTTCACCGGCATGCTGGCGGTCTCCTTCGTGAGCATAGCGCTCGTGTACCTATTTTGGGAGAGCGCCCGGTTCGCCGTCCTCGGCGGGTTGGCGCTGGCGTACGCCGGGGCCTTTGTCGCCACTTGCGTCGCGTTCCGCCGTTTTCTCGCCCGCCAGCCACAGTCCTTTGCCTCCACCCTCCGGGAACTCGACCGGGACCGCTCATGTTTTCACGAGGAGAGTTGACCGCGCTTGCCTCCGGCAAGGCCGCGGTGCTGCAACGCATCGAGGCGAATCGGGCCCAATGCGCGGAGGAAGCGGGACGCATAGGGCATTCGATCCAGTGGTTTGATCAGACGCTGGTGCGGTGGCGGCGGCTCTCGCCGATCATCAAGTTTGCGGCGATGCCCATCGGCTCGTTCCTGTTGAAACGATGGCTCGGCTCCCGTGCGCGTCGGCAGGATCGCCGGTAACGGCATGGCCGTTCTTGCAAGAAAGACCCCATAGGACGGATTGTCCTAATCCTATTGGTATGCCTCGTAATCTATCGTGGATTCAGAACGTCCAGTGCATGACAGGCCCCGGGCGGTTGCAGCCTTTTTGCACCGGGCATGGATTTTCTCGCGGACGTTGTTTATTGTCATCGTCGCATTGGGTGGCCTCCTGGTTGCAGCCCGGGTTGCGCTGCCGTCGGTCCTGCGGTCGCAAATCAACGGGCGCTTGAATCGAGTTCCGGGCTATGCCGGCCATGTCGATGAGATCCATGTGGCCCTCTGGCGGGGAGCCTACGCACTACGCGGTGTGCGAATCGTCAAAAGG
>Ga0302279_10002294_pt1 | contig 25693 bp, 17 predicted proteins | sample III_Bog_N3_3_FD_194541 | JGI IMG/M metagenome (GOLD analysis project Ga0302279, IMG submission 194541) | Peat permafrost microbial communities from Stordalen Mire near Abisko, Sweden - III_Bog_N3_3 | ecosystem: Environmental > Terrestrial > Soil > Wetlands > Peat | place: Sweden: Abisko... | reverse complement strand
TGCCCGGCACGGCCACGGAGTCCGTGGCCATGCGCCTCCCCGGTGACCGGGACCGGGTGCGCCAGTACGCCACCATCTCCGCCCTCGACCTGCTGCGCCGCCGGCTCGGACCTCCCGTCGTCAGCTGACGGCGGTCCCGGGGCCCGGCGCCCCGGCGCTCAGGGGGCGGTGGTGGTGGAGGCCGGGGTCGGGGCCGCCGGGGTGGTGGTCACCGGGACACCCTGGGGGACCAATTCGATCCACGTGTTCCCGGGTTCCAACGTGATGGCCTGGCCGCTCGACGAGGTGAGGGTGGCCGGCTGGGTCAATGAGCTGCGGCTCCAGGTACCGGTGATGGCCACCCCGCTGCGCAGCACGACCAGCGGCCCGGTGCCGGTGGCCGTGACGTAGACCTCCTTGCCGCCTTCGGCGTTCTCCACCCACGTGCCGATGGACGTCTGCACCGTCATGATCACGACATTGGTCGACGCCACCTGGTTGCCGTCGATCAACTTGTCCGGGCCGTAGGCGTAGGACCGGAGGTAGGCGCCCCCCGACGGGTTCCACGTCCACGTCACGTCGGAATTCGAGGAGAAGGGGATGTGGGCACTGCCGCCCGAGCCGGCCACGGAGCCCGGCGGCGGGGCCGTCGTGTACTGGAAGATCGGTGCCGGGGGCGTGGTGTCCGCCGGCGCCGTCGCCCAGACCGACGCCGTGTTCACGAACGTGCTGTACGGGGCCACCCGGCCCGGCACCCGGACGATGAGCGAGGCATTCGACCCTGACAGGAGGTTGAGGTCGGTGAGCGGCGCCGCCTGGAGCAGGTCGAGGACCGGCGTGATCCCTCCGGCGTGGACGAACAGCGGCTTCGACAGCTGCGAGAGGATCCCCACGTCGGGCTCGCGGGCCGACCGGAGGTCGCCCACCACCGACGCCGTCTGGCACTGGTACACGGCCAGCAGGCGGGTGATCGACCCCTCCACGGGCTCCTCGAACACCAGGTCGGCGGCGTTCAGCCCGGCCGACGGCCGGTCACCGGAGTAATTGCCGATCTTGACCCCGAGGGCCGGCCGGGCCGGTACGGTCCCGCCCGGCGCCGGGGTCCCGGTCAGCGGACAGGTCGGCGCGGCGGCCACGGCCGCCGTGGTCGGGGTCGGTGCGGTGGTGGCCGTGGTCGAGGCGTTCTTCTTCGAGCCGACCACGAGGCCGATGACCCCGCCGACGAGGACCACGGCCACCACGACGAGGATGACGGGAAGGACCTTCGACCGTCCGGACCCCTTCGACCCGCCGGAGGCCCGTCGTGCCCGGTGCGAGGGGACGGAGGACCCTCCGCCGCCGGCCGACGCCGGGTTGGCGGCGGCCCCGGACGAGGACCGGGGACCGGACGCCGGGCTCGGGACCCCGGCGTCGGGCGGGAGGGAATCGTCGGCCATGGTCGAAGCAGGGTACCCCGGCACCGGGGGGCGACCGGGGGACGGTGGGGGCACCGGGGCCCGTCCCCCGGGGTCCCGGGTGGGTCCAACATCGAACATGCGTTCGGGTCTACAGTGATCGTGCCGTAGACCATCCGAGCGGGTACGGGCCCCGGCCCCGCCCCCGAGCCCGTGTCACACCCCCACCGTAGGGTCGGCCCGGTCAACTGAGACAGCAACCCGAGGAGAGCGACGACATGGAACGTGACAAGGCACTCGACATGGCACTCGGCCAGATCGAGAAGCAGTTCGGCAAGGGCTCGATCATGCGGATGGGTGAGAACCTCCACATGAACATCGAGGCCATCCCGACCGGTGCACTGGCACTGGACCTGGCCCTGGGCATCGGCGGCCTGCCCCGCGGCCGCATCGTGGAGATCTTCGGCCCCGAGTCCTCGGGCAAGTCGACGCTGGCCATGCACGTGGTCGCCGAGGCCCAGCGGAACGGTGGGATCTGCGCCTACGTGGACGCCGAGCACGCCATGGACCCGGTCTACGCCAAGGCCATCGGCGTCAACATCGACGACCTGCTCATCTCCCAGCCCGACACCGGCGAGCAGGCCCTCGAGATCGCCGACATGCTGATCCGTTCCGGGGCGCTCGACGTCCTGGTCATCGACTCGGTGGCCGCGCTCACCCCGAGGGCGGAGATCGAGGGGGAGATGGGCGACTCCCATGTCGGCCTGCAGGCCCGGCTCATGTCCCAGGCCCTGCGGAAGCTGACCGGGACGCTGTCGAAGACCCGGACCATCGCCATCTTCATCAACCAGCTCCGGGAGAAGATCGGTGTCATGTACGGCTCGCCCGAGGTCACCCCGGGTGGCCGGGCGCTCAAGTTCTACTCGTCGGTGCGCCTCGACATCCGTCGGATCGAGACCATCAAGGACGGCGCCGAGCAGGTGGGCAACCGGACCCGGGTGAAGGTGGTGAAGAACAAGTGTTCCCCCCCGTTCAAGCAGGCGGAGTTCGACATCGGCTTCGGCCGGGGGATCAGCCGCGAGGGATCGCTCCTCGACGTCGGTGTCGAGCTGGGCTTCGTGAAGAAGTCGGGTGCCTGGTTCACCTACGAGGGTGAGCAGCTCGGCCAGGGGAGGGAGAACGTCAAGACCTTCCTCATGGAGAACCCGCAGCTGATGATCGAGCTCGACGAGCGGATCCGCCAGCACCTGGCCGAGAAGAACGCCGCGGCGGCCGACAAGGCGGCCGGGGCCAACGGCAACCGGGCCGAGTCCGAGGTCGGTGACCTGGTGGACGCCGACGACCAGCCGATCACGCTGACCGACTGACGGCCCCGCCCGCCGATCGTCACCGGAGCCCCTGCGGCCCCTGGTGCCCCATCGCCGGCCCGGGACTCCGGAGAGGAGTCCCGGGCTGCTGCGCGCCGGGCCGTCCGTCGCACCGGGCTTACGATTGCCACCGGCCCGGCCCGTCGACCGACGGACGGTCGGGCCCCGACGAAGGAGCGAACGATGCGTTTCGGCCTCATCCCCCCGGTCCGAGCGGGTGTCGTGGCCGACCCGGCGTGGATGGCCCCGTTCGCCCGCCACGTCGAGGCCCTCGGCTTCGAGTCCATCGTCCTGGTCGAGCACGCCGTCGTGGTCTCGGGCTACGAGAGCACCTACCCGTACGCGGCGTCGGGGCGCATGCCCCTGCCCGACGACTGCGCCATCCCCGATCCGCTCGAGGTCCTGGCCTTCCTGGCCGGTGTGACCGACCGCATCGGGCTGGCCACCGGTGTCCTGGTCCTGCCCAACCACCAGGCCGTCGTCCTGGCCAAGCGGATCGCCACCGTCGACGTCCTCTCCGGCGGTCGGGTGCGCCTGTGCGCCGGTGTGGGGTGGATGGACGAGGAGCTCGAGGCCTGCGGCGCCGACCCCCGCAGTCGGGGACGGCGGAGCGACGAGACGCTCGAGGTCCTGCGACTGCTCTGGTCGGACACCGGGGCCGAGGGCGCCACCTTCGACGGGGAGTTCTTCTCCTTCGCCCACGCCCACTCGTTCCCCAAGCCGGTCCGCCCCGGGGGCGTCCCCCTCCACATCGGCGGCCACAGTGAGGCGGCGGCCCGTCGGGCCGGTCGGTGGGGTGACGGCCTGCAGCCCCTGGGGCTCGACCCCGACGGCGTCCGGCTCCGGGTGGGCCAGATGCGCCAGGCGGCCGAGCGGGCGGGCCGCGACCCCGACGCCCTGGAGCTCACGCTCGGGGGGTATCTCCCCACCGTGACCGAGGAGTCGGTCGAGGAGGCCCGGGCCCTCGGGGCCACCCGGATGGTGGTGTCGACCTCGATCACCCGTGACCTCGGGGCGGTCCGCGACGAGACGGCGGCGTTCGCCGAGCGGTTCGGTCTGGCGGGGGCGGCCGGTGGTACCGCCTGACCACCGTCCGGGCGGGGCCGTCGAGGAGGAGCTCCGGGCGCTGTCGGTGGCCTACGCCGAGTCGGTCGACGCCCGGGACGGTGACCGGTTCGTCACCCTGTTCGCCCCCGACGGCGAGCTGGTGGTCCCCGACCGCCGGGACGGTGACCGGCCGCCGCTGGTCCGGCGGGGCCCCGAGCAGCTCCGGAAGGTCCCCGGTGCGCTGCGCCGGTACCTGCGGACGGTCCACGAGGTCGGTGCCACGTCCTACGTCGTCGACGGTAGCGTGGCCTCGGGCACGGTGGCCGGCGAGGCCCACCACGTGGCCCGGTCCGACCGGGGGCTGACCGACACCGTCTGGACGATCGAGTACCGGGACGACTACCGACGGGTGGACGGCACGTGGTGCTTCGGTCGGCGGGTCCTCCACGTGCTGTGGACCAACGAGCGACCGGTCACCGGCGACGGGTCCGTCGGGTCCGACGGGGGTGCGCCGGGGCGCGGGGCCGGCCCGCCGCGTACGCTCGGGCCATGAGCCTCCCCGCACCAAACCCCGCCCGAACCAGCCTCGTCACGGGCGCGTCCTCCGGTATCGGTGCCGAGGTGGCCGGCCTGCTGGCCCAGAGGGGACTCGGCGTGACGCTGGTGGCCCGCCGCGAGGCCAAGCTCCGGGAGCTGGCCGACACCCTGGCCTCCCGGCACGGTGTCCGGGCCGAGGTCATCGCCTGCGACCTCACCGACGGGGCCTCACGGGCCGCCCTCCCCGCCGAGCTGGCCGAACGGGGCCTCGACGTGAACGTCCTGGTCAACAACGCCGGCCTGTCGACCTGGGGCCCGGTGGTCTCGAACGACCCGGGGGGCGACCTGACCCTGGTCCGCACCAACGTGGAAGCCGTCGTCCACCTGTGCAGCCTCTTCCTGCCGGGCATGGTCGAGCGCCGGAGCGGGGCCGTGCTGAACGTGGCGTCGACCGCGGCCTTCCAACCCCTGCCGGGTCAGGCCGCCTATGCCGCCTCCAAGTCCTTCGTGCTCTCCTACAGCCACGCCATCCGGGCCGAGCTGAGCGGCACGGGTGTCTCGGTGACCGTCCTGTGCCCGGGCCCGGTGAAGACGGGGTTCACCGAGGCCGCGGGCATCACCGACGAGGAGGCCGAGGCGCCGCTCCCCAAATTCCTGTGGCTGTCCGTGGAGGAGGTGGCCCGGGTGGCCGTGGCCGGACTCGACGCCGGCCGGGCCGTGGTGGTCCCGGGCATCGGCAACCGGGTCTCGGCCAGTGCCGCCTGGCTCGCCCCCCGGTCGCTCATCATGCCGCTGCTGGCCAAGAAGCACCCGGCCATGAAGCGGTGACCGCCGGAGGGTGACCGCTCCGTCCGGCCGGGCCGGTCAGTCGGCCCCTGCCGCGGCCAGGACGGCGAGGATCTCGTCGCCCCAGCGGTCGAGGCGAACCGGCCCCATCCCCGGGCACCGGGCCAGCTCCCGGAGCGTCCGGGGGTTCCGCTCGGCCACGGCGACCAGTTCGGCATCCTTCAGGATCACGTAGGCGGGGAAGGCGCCCTCGATGGCGGCCTCCTTCCGCCACCGCCGCAGGGCCTCCTCGGCCGGCGACGCCGCCACCGCCGGTGCCCCACCGGGCCGGGAGGTCCCGGCCGTGCGTGGGGCCGCACCCGACGACCGGTCCCGGCGGGAGGCCGGACCCGGCCCGGCGGTCGGACGGGGACGGGACCCGTCGAGCTCGGCCACGAAGACCGACGGGGCGGCGGCGTCACCGAGGACCACCAGTCGGCGACGGGCCCGGGTGACGGCCACGTGGAAGACCCGTCGCTCGCCGTCCTCGTCCCGGCTCAGGCGGTGGGGGAACGATCCCTCGGAGGCGCCGAGGACGATGACGTCCTCCCATTCGCGTCCCTTGATGCGGTGCACCGTCGAGACGGTGACACAGGGCCCGTCCGGTTGCGGCCGCTGGAGGGCCGACCGGAGCCACGCCTCGAAGTCGGCCGGTTCGGGGTGCAGCCCGGCCACCGACTCCAGCGAGATCAGGTCGTCCACGTGGGTGGAGCGGTCCGCCTCCTTGCCGGTGGCGTCGAGGGCGTCCATGGTGTCGTCCAGCCCGATGCCCTGGCGGACGGCCCGCAGGGCCTCGGCCGTCGTCCCCCCGCAGGCCTCGGCGACCGTGGCCAGGTCGTCGGCGTAGGCCTCGACCTTGGGGGCGTCGCGTCCGGTGAGCCGCCGGGCCAGGCGCCGGATGTCGGTCAGCGACGTGGTCGGTCGACCGGTCAGCATGTCGACCACCTTCGGGGCGATACCCCGGGAGGGACGCCGCACCGTCTCGAGGACGTCCTCCCGGGTGATCCGGCCGGGGTCGGCGCCGATGCGGAGGTAGGCCAGGGCCGTGCGGATCCCCGTGCGCCGGAGCACCGAGGGTCCGAGGGGGGTGGTGCAGGGGATGCCCGTCTCGGCGCAGGCCACCTGGACGGGCAGCAGCGCCGAGTTGACCCGGGCCAGCAGGGCGATCTCCCCGGGACCGGTGCCCTCGGCGAGCCAGCCGGCGATCGTGGCGACGGCCAGGGTGGCCAGTTCGTCCCCGGACTCGAGCCGGACCGACACCGGCTCCCGACCGGCCGTGGGGGAGGGGCGGATGGTCTTCGGCACGCGGTCGTGGTTGTAGGAGAGCAGGTGGGAGGCCGCCTCGACCACCGCCACGGGGCACCGGTAGTTCACCTCCAGGGCGTGGCCGGTGGCGCCGGGGAAGTAGCGGTCGTAGTGGATGAGGAACCGGGGGTCGGCCCCGGCGTACCCGTAGATGACCTGGTCGTCGTCGCCCACCCCGAAGCAGTCGAACGCCGGGGCGGCCAGCAGGCGGATGAGGAGGAGGTGGGCCGGGGCCAGGTCCTGGAACTCGTCGACCAGCAGGGTGCGGCACCGCCGCCGGGCCCGCTCCCTGGCTCCGGGCGACGTGAGGAGGATCTCCACGGCCCGGTAGATCTGCTCGTCGAAGTCGACCACGTGGCGCTCCCGGAGGAGGGCCCGGTACCGGTCGAACCCGTCGGCCAGCCCCGCCGCGTCGGGGATCTCGGCCTCGGCGTCCTCCGGGGTGACCAACCCCAGTCGGATGGCCGAGAGGCCGTCGAGGTAGGGGGCCACGGTGTCGGTGTTGGCCGCCCGGCGGACCTCGAAGACCTGCTGGACGAGGTCCCGGACCTGGGGCTCGTCGACGACCTGCAGGCGGGAGGACCCCTCGGCCTCGTTGCAGATGGCCAGACCGAGGCTGTTCAGTGTGCGGAGATGGGGGCCACCGGGGCCGGCGAAGTCGGCGCACCGCTCCCGGAGCTCGTCGGCCGCCCTGGTGTTGTAGGCCAGCGCGGTGACGGTCCCCGGGGCGTTGCCGCGGTCGACCACCACGTGGCGGAGGCGTTCGGTGAGGACGCGGGTCTTCCCCGAACCGGCCGGGGCGATGACCCGGGCCGGCCCGGACCGGTGGGTCACGGCGGCCAGCTGGTCGGGCGCCAGGTCGGAGGCCGGCTCCCCGTGCCCGGCCGGGCGGAGCTCGCCGGCCTCGGCGTTCCACCGGTGGACCACCGCCACGCCGTCCGCCGTCCGCGGGGGGTGCGGCGGTCCACCGTCCACGTACAGGGGACTGCCGTCAGCCAGCAGCAGATCGGCGGGGCCGCCCTCGGTGACGCCGCGATCGGCCCACCGGCGGGCCGCCTTCCGGCCGTGCCACCAGACCGGTGGTCCGTTCCGTGCGTCGTAGTTGTTGGCCCACAGAAGGAATTGCAGGCGGTCGCCGGTGAACGTGAACCCGGGGTCGAGCCGGTAGGGGGCGAGGTCACAGGTCTCGCCGTCCCGCAACCCGCCGGGGTCGACCGCCAGCTCGACCACCACGGGCCGCCGCCCGGCCCAGGCCCCGTGGAGGGCCTCGACCACCGGCCCGGGGTCGGCCAGCTCGTCGGGTCCGACGGTCAGCCGGGGGGAGCCGGCCCAGGGCCCGGGGACCGGGGTGCCGGCCGAGACCACGACCCCGCGTCCGAGCTCGGGCGGCGGTTCGAGGTCCATGGGGACAACGTACCGAAGGGGCGTGACACTCCGATCGGACCGGATCGGACCGGGCGGCCCCGGCCCGTGGTCGTGCCGCTCAGCCGGCGGTGGCGATGACGATGCCGACGTCGCCGTAGGGGATCCGCTTGCCCTTGACCAGGCCGCCCACGGTCCCCAGGAACCTGGTGAGGGGGACCATGACGCCGTACTTGGCCGTGACCTTGGCCCGGATGGACTCGTACTCGCCCCCCGTGACCACCCGGGCCGTGCCGTCGGTGGGCTGCGTCCCGGCCCGCACCCGACCGCGGGCGTCGCTCGGTTGGAGGGTGACCCGCCCCGAGTTGGCCAGGCGCTTGACCTTCCCCGACCCCGAGCTGGTCCACAGGCCCAGCTCCCCGCCGTCCAGCGGGACCACCCAGGTCGCCGTACCGACCGGCGACCCGTCCTTGCGGAACGTGGTGAGGAGGATGTACTTCTCGTCGCTCAGCGCCATGACGCCATGGTACCGACGGTGTCCGGGCGCCGTGCCGGGGCCCGTCGATCCGTACCGTTGACGGGCCCGTGACGTCCCGTTCACCGATTGAACGGACCGTTGTCGGCGCGTGACTCCCCGGCACGAAGAATTCCCCGCACCGACAAGCGCCGGTAGCAGACCGTTCACCGGCCGTCCGTAGGGTGACCACCCATGGACTCCCCCGATGATCAGCCCAGCCTCCCCGCCGCCGAGGACCGCACCTGGCGGTCGGGCCTGTCGCGACGCCAGTTCCTGAAGGTGGCCGGCGGCGCCGGCTTCGCCATGGTGGCCGTCAACCTCGGGCTCCACGAGGGCTACGCCTTCGGTGCCGGGTCGGGCGGGGTCAGCACCCTCGGGACGGGCACGGTGCCGGAGCAGGTCCACCTGGTGTGGGGATCGGATCCCTCGACCTCGGCCACGATCTCGTGGGCCTCGCCCTCGGTTCAGGCCGACCCTGCGGTGACCTTCGTCCCGACGGCCGGGGGGACGCCGTCGACCGTTTCCGCCGTCTACCGGACCTACACCGACGGGCTGAGCGGCGAGGTGGTCAACTGCTACCACGCACAGCTCACCGGGCTCACGCCGAACACGGAGTACAACTACACCGTCCAGGACTCCCCCGAGTCGTCGGTCACCTTCTCCAGTACGTTCACCACGGCCAACACCGGCCGGTTCCCCTTCTCCTTCACCAGCTTCGGTGACCTGGCCACCCCCGGAGCCGGGGCCACCTACACCCTGGCCGACGGGTCGACCATCACCTCGAGCACGTACTCGGAGTCCCAGTGGAACGCCTACAACGCCGTGGGCGAGGTCGAGAACCTGGCCCCGTTGTTCCACCTGCTGAACGGCGACCTCTGCTACGGCGACAAGGAGACCATCAACTCCTCGGGGCAGACCACGACGGGGATCGCCACCGTCCAACCCTCGCCCGAGGTGTGGCGGGACTTCGGACTGAACGTCCAACGATCGGCGGCCAACCGACCCTGGATGCCGTGCATCGGCAACCACGAAGTGGAGCTGGACAACGGCACCTACGGCCTCAACTCGTACCTGACCCGGTTCGCGCTGCCGTCCAACGGCACGGCCTATCCGGGGAGCTTCTACTCCTTCCAGGTGGGGTCGGTGCTGTTCATCAGCCTCGACGCCAATGACGTCTGCTACCAAGGGGGCGGGGCCTACAACGTCGGAGGAGTGGCCACCACGGACCACGCCGGCACGGCCATCTCGGCCACGGCCCACCAGTACAACCAGTTCTACACGGGCACGTTCACCTCGAACGGCAACGGGACGCTCTCGCCCGGCGGGGCCACGCCCAACGTGCAGACCCAGTGGCTGGAGGCGACCCTGGCCGCCGGTCGGGCCAATACCAGCGTCGACTGGATCATCGTGCAGATGCACCAGTGCGCCCTCTCGTCGTCGACCGACAACGGGTGCGACGCGGCGATCCGCCAGGCCTGGGTGCCGCTGTTCGACGAGTACCAGGTCGACATCGTGGTGAACGGCCACGACCACGACTACGAGCGTTCGTACCCGGTCCGGGGCTTCACGCCGAACCAGGGGACCTCGACGTTCACCGGCGGGACGGTGACCCAGGCCTCGGGGAGCGTGACGCTGCCGTCGACCCATGGCAATACGGTCAACACCTTTACGCCCGTCGTGGTCAGTGACGACGAGTCCAGTCCGTTCGACACCACGCAGGGGACGGTCTACCTGACGCTCGGCGGGGGCGGCACCAACAAGCGGGACAACACCTACGGTGCCGAGGTGGCCAACGTGACGACCTTCACCCAGATCCGCACCGGCTCCACCAAGCCGGCGCCCGACGCCACCGAACCGGCGGCGTGGTCGGCCAAGACCGACACGACCGACGCCTACGGTGTGGCCTACTTCTCGGTCGACCCGGGGAGCGTGCCCGGGGGGATGACGACGATCACCCTGACCTACTACCACGCGCCCACCCAGACCAGCGGGACGCCGAACTACAGCGTCTACGACACCGTCCAGTTCACCCGCCCCCGCAGCGACGGGCCGCCGACCGACCTGCCGCAGTTCGCGATGCCCGCCGCCGTGGTGGGGGGCACCGTGGCCCTGGGTGCCGGAGCCCTGTGGGCCGATCACCGGCGGCGCACGGCCCGGGAGGCACAGCGCCACGAACTGGCCCGGGTCTCCGGGTCCCCGGAGGACTGACCCCGGCGGTCCGGACGGACCGACCGGTCCCCGATGGGCCCGGGACGCGCCGTCGGTGCGCAAGAACGGACCTTTGACCCTGTCGTCCCGTACGGTGTCGGGGAATGCTGGGGGCATGGCCATGAACCGCGAGCCGGATCCGGCGCGTACCGACGTCGAGGACCGGCGCGCCTCGTGGCTCCGGTGGGACACCATGGAGGTCCGGGGGCGCACCGTCGAGTTCGGGGAGGCCGGCAGCGGTCCGCCGCTCCTCTTCCTCCATGGCTGGGGCCTGGATCACAAGGCCTACAAACGTCCGTTGTCCCGACTGGTGGCCTCGGGCCACCGGGTGCTCGCCCCGGCCCTCCCCGGGTTCGGCGGCAGCACCCGGCTCCGGGGGAGGGACTCGTCACTGGGGTCGCTGGCCGCCTGGGTGGAGGAGTTCCTCGACGCGCTGGGGGTCACCGAACCGGTCGTGGTGGTGGGGCACTCGTTCGGTGGTGGCGTGGCCATCACGTTCGTGCACGACCATCCGGGGCGGGCCCGGGCCCTGGTGCTGCTCAATTCGATCGGTGGTTCGGCCTGGTCCCGGCACGGGTCCGCCGTGAAGTCGATGGCCGAACGGCCGCTGTGGGACTGGGGCATCCACTTCCCCGGCGACATCTGGCCGACCGGCCAGGCCCGGCGGGTGCTGCCGGTCATCCTCGGTGAGGCCCTGCCCAACCTGGCCCGCGACCCCGGAGCGTTCGTCCGGGCCGCCGGCGTGGCCCGCCGGGCCGACCTCACGGTGGAGCTCGAGGAGCTCAAGCGCCGGCGGTTCCCCGTCGTGGTGCTGTGGGGTCGTCGGGACAAGATCATCACCCAGGACTCGTTCGACACCATGTGCGAGGCCCTGGGCGACTCCACCGTCCTGACGGTCGACGGAACCCACTCGTGGATGATCGCCGACCCCGACACCTTCGGCGAGGTGATGACCAACGTGCTCGACGTGGTGACGGGCACCCTGCCGACGGCCCCGGTGGACCGGGACCGACCGGGGGCCGTCGACCCCGGACGGACGGTCTCCACGCGGGGGCGGCCGTCCGGCTGACCGACCGTCGGCCACGCCCGGGGCCGGCACACGTCCCGGGCCGCGTCACACCGGGGTGGGATGGTGGTGGCATGAGACACCCGGCACTGACCGCACTGGCCCTCACCGGCATCCTGGTGGTGGGCACCGCCTGCACGCAGGTCGCCGCCGGCCCGTCCCGGTCGACCACCACGGACCGTTCGACCACCCCGGTGGCGCCGACGACGACGTCGACGCCCCCCACCACCGTTGCTCCGCCGCCCCCCACCACGGCCGCACCGCCACCGGCGACCACCCCGGCTCCGCCACCGACCACCCCGGGCCTCCGGGTGGGCCCGGGGCCGCAGGCCACCTACACCGTGGAGCCCCAGCCGGCCCCGGGTACGTGCCACTACACCTACCTCGGGCCGGACCCGCTCCCCGATCCGAACTGCACCCCGGGGGCGATCAGCCCGCAGGTGACCCAGGCCGATATCGGCACCACGATCTGCTCCAGCGGGTACACCTCGACCATCCGGCCGCCGGAGGACGTCACGGAGCCCGAGAAGGAAGCGTCGGCGGCGGCGTACGACTACACCGGCCCGTTCAGTACCGCGGAGTACGACCACCTGGTCCCCCTCGAGCTGGGCGGCGACCCCAACGACCCGGCCAACCTCTGGGTCGAGCCGAACGACATCCCGGGCGCCACGTCCGTGAACAACACGAAGGACCTGGTGGAGAACCGACTCAACGCCCTGGTCTGCTCGGGGCAGCTGAGCCTGGCCGTGGCCCAGCAGGCCATCGCCTCCAACTGGGTCGCCGCCTACCGGACCTACGGCGGGCAGTGAGGGCCCGGGGCGGCCCGACCCCGCCCCGGAGGCGGTGGGTGTGTCCCCCGTGACAACGGCGGTCACAGCACTAATGTCTGCCGCATGACCGGAGATCACCAGACGGACGCGGCGTTCGACCCCGAGGCGGTCCGCGCCAAGTACCTCGCCGAACGTGACCGGCGGCTGGTTCCCAACCGTGCCGACATCCGCGACCTGCAGGCCGACGAGCGGTTCGCCAGCTACCGGGACGACCCCTTCACGCCCCCCACCGACCGGGCGCCCGTGACCGATGACGTCGACGTGGTGATCGTGGGCGGGGGGATCGCCGGGATCCTCGCCGGGGCCCGCCTCCGGAAGGCCGGTGTCGAGCGGATCCGCATCATCGACCAGGCCGGGGGCATCGGGGGCACCTGGTACTGGAACCGCTATCCGGGGGTGATGTGCGACATCGAGTCGTACATCTACCTCCCGATGCTCGAGGAGCTCGACTACATCCCCACCTACCGGTATGCGTTCGGCGATGAGATCCTGCACCACCTCGAGGCGGTCGCCGACCGGTTCGACCTCACCGATGGTGCCCTGTTCCACACCGGGGTGACGCGTGCCGACTGGCAGGAGGACACCGGTCGGTGGCGGATACGCACCGACCGCGGTGACGAGGTCACCGCCCGCTGGTACGTCCTGGCCGTCGGGATCCTCAACCTCCTCAAACTGCCGGCCATCCCGGGCATGGAGGACTTCGCCGGGCACTCGTTCCACTCGGCCCGCTGGGACTACGCCTACACCGGTGGCGGCCCGGGCCAGCCCCTCACCAACCTGAAGGACAAGACGGTGGCCCTCTTCGGCACCGGGGCCACCGGCATCCAGTGCGTGCCACCGTTGGCCGAGGCGTCCAAGCAGTTCATCCTGTTCCAGCGCACCCCCTCGGCCATCGGCGAGCGGGGCAACCGGCCCACGGACCCCGGCTTCGGCGAGGACTTCGGGCCCGGGTGGCAGCAGGACCGCTGGGACAACTTCCAGGGGATCATCATGGGGAAGCCCGTCGACGTCGACCTGGTGGACGACGGATGGACGAACGACTACGCGCTCACCCGGAACCCCCCGCGTCGTGAGGGCATGACGAGGGAAGAGTACGTGCGCAGCGCCGAGGAGATCGACTTCCAGGTCATGGAGGCCCACCGGCGGCGGGTCGAGGAACTGGTACACGACCCGGCCACGGCCGAGATCATCAAGCCGTACTACCGCTACAGCTGCAAGCGGCCGTGCTTCCACGACGAGTACCTCCCCGCCCTCAACGGCACCAACGTCACGGTCGTCGACTGCCCCGCCGGGGTCGAGCGGATCACCGAACGGGGCCCGGTCGTCGACGGCAGGCAGTACGACGTCGACCTCATCGTCTACGCCACCGGGTTCGAGGCCGAGATGACCCCGTTGTACCGCCGTGTCGGCCATGAGATCGTCGGTCGCGACGGCGTCACCCTGGCCGAGAAGTGGGCCGACGGAGCGGCCAGCCTCTTCGGGATGATGAGCCGTGGCTTCCCCAACCTGTTCGTGATGCCGGCTCCCGGGCAGCAGGCGGTGGTCACCGTCAACTACACGCAGTTGGCCGAGCTGGGGGCCGAGTTCGTCGGGGGCGCCGTGGGCCAGCTCGTGGCGAAGGGCGTCGAGGTGTTCGACGTGAGCGCCGTGGCCGAGGAGGAGTGGACGCAGAAGATCCTCGACTCCTTCATCGACGTCAGCGCCGTGATGTCCCTCTGTACGCCGTCGCGCCTCAACAACGAGGGCCACCCCGAGGAGATGAACCCCCGCAACGGCAACTACGGCCGGGGGTTCGGGGACTGGTTCGGCTACCGCGACCTGCTCCTCCGATGGCTCGAGGCCGGTGCCCTCGAGGGTCTGGAGCTCGACGTGCGGCCCTCCGTACCGTGAGCGGTCGTCAGCGCGTCGCCGTGGTCACCGGCGGCGGCGGGGGGATCGGAGCCGGTATCGCCGAGGAGCTCGGTCGTGCCGGCTGGTACGTCGTCACCGTCGACCCGCTCGTCACCCTCGACGGGTCCGAACGGCTCCCCGAGTCCGAGGAGACCACGGCCGGTCGCATCGTGGCCGCCGGGGGATCGGCCCGGGCCTCGTCGGTGTCGGTCACCGACGGCGAGGCGGTCCGTACCCTGTTCCGGGAGCTGGTCGACGAGCACGGCGGGCTCGACGCCGTGGTCAATGTGGCCGGCATCACCCGCCAGACCTACTTCGGGAAGGGCACCGAGGAGGACTGGCTCGCCGTGCTGTCCGTACACCTCGAGGGTTACCTGAACGTGCTCGACGCCGCGCTCCCGCTCATGGCCGCCGCCGGCTACGGCCGCATCCTCGGGGTCACCTCCGGCTCGGGGTGGCGGGACGCCGACGCCGGGGCCTACAGCTGCGCCAAGCGGGCCGTCGCCGCCCTCACCTGGCAGCTGGGTCGCCAGGCGCCACCCGGCGTCACCGTCAACGCCATGTCGCCCATCGCCGCCACCCGGATGATGGCCTCGGCCCTCGAGCGGGCCCGCAAGGCCGGCCTGTCGGGGGGCAGCGGCATCTCCTTCCTCACGGTGGCGGAGCCCGGGGACCTCGGTCCGTTCGGGGCCTACCTGCTCGGTGAGGAATTCGGGTGGTGCTCCGGTCGGGTGCTCTTCGCCGGTGGACCGGAGGTGGCCGTGATCGACGAGCCCCGGCTCATCGAGGTGGTGCGTACCGATCCGGTGGTCTCCCTGGCCCGGGTGCTCGACGACGTCATCCCGGCGGCCTTCTCGAAGGCCGAGGCCAAGCAGGCCAGTGCCGGTGGCGGCAACCCCCGGTTCGGGCCGATCTTCGACCAGCCGCCTGAGGGGGACGCCGACGTCGGAGCCGGGGACGCCGCGGCGGACGGGCGCACCTGTGTGGTCGTCTCCGACCGCCCGCACCTGGCGGCGTCGCTCATCGCCGAGCTCGAAGCCCGGTCCGTCCGGTGCCTGCGGATCGACCCGGTCAGCGGCTTCGGCCCCGCCGCCGACGCGCTCCGTTCCGCCGCTGACACCGCCGGTGGGATCGACAGCGTCGTCGTCGCCGTGGCCGGCCGGCCGGCGCCTGCGTCGGGGGCCGACGGTTGGGAGCGGGTGCTGGCCGAGCACCGGGGGATCGTCGAGGAGCTGCACGCTGACGCCGGGTGGGCCCGGGCCACCGCCGACTATGCCGCAGACGTGTCCCGCCCGGTCCGGCTGGTGACCCTCACCGACGCCGTCACGTCGGGAGGCCGCAGCCGCGCCCAGTCCGCGGCCCAGCACGCCCGCGTCGCCGTCAAGGCCACGGACGGGCGGGTCACGGCCTTCGCCGTGAGCCTCGAGGCCCCGGAGGAGACTGCCGCCCGGACGGCGGGCGGGCTGGTCGCCCACCTGCTCGACCACCCGGAGGCCGCCGCATTGGCCGGAGCGGAGCTGGTGGTGGCCGACGGCTGGCTCGGTCTCCGCAGCCACCCCCGGCCGGCCGGTAGCGTCACCTTCGGCGGTCCCTCGGTCCCCGACTGGCTCGACGACACGCTCCGGGAGATCGTGGGTGCTCCCGGCCCCGCCACGGGCACGGTCCACCGGTGACCGACCGACCGACCCGCGTGGTCGATGCCCACGTGCACATCTGGGATCCGGCCCGGACCGACTGGTACCCGTACCTGTCCCAACCCCGGGGACCGGCCGGCGCGGACGTGCCCAGGATGTACCGGCGGTTCGACGTCGACACCTACCGGACCGAGTCCGCGGCGTGGAGCGTCGAGAAGTTCGTCAACGTCGCCGCGGCGACCGGCCGTCACTCCGTCGAGGAGACCGTCGAGCTCGACGGGCAGTCCGAGGCCCGGGGAGGGCCCCATGCCATCATCGGCGGCATCCCCCCGACCGATACGGTCGACGAGGCCGTCGGGCTCCTCGAGCGGCAGATGGCGGCGTCCCGCTTCCGGGGTGTCCGCCCCATGGGACGGTACGAGGGACCCCTGCCCGACCGCGGGGTGCTCGAGGCCCTCGAGGAGCGGAACCTCATCTTCGAACTGATGGCCCATGCCGATCAGCTGCACGAGGCAGCGCAGGGTCTGGCCGGCCTCGACGACCTGGTCGTGGTGGTGGAGCACACCGGGTGGCCCCGTTCGAGATCCGACGAGGAGCATGCCCTCTGGCGTGACGGGATCGACGAGCTGGCCGACCGCGGGGACAACACCGTGTGCAAGCTCTCGGGCCTGGTGATGGACCTGGGGGCCCTCAGCGTCGAGGCGTTCGCCCCCTGGATCGAGTACGCCATCGAAGCGTTCGGTGTCGACCGCTGCATGTTCGCCAGCAACTTCCCCGTGGACTCGATGTACGGCACCTTCGACGAGCTGTACGGGGTCTACGACGACCTCACGGCGGGTCTCGACGACGAGGCCCGCCGGAAGCTCTTCGCCGACACCGCCGAACGGGTCTACCGCCTCTAGGCAGGCTATCCGAGAGCGCAGTGCGACATGAGGTCCCACTACCTGCGATATGTCCCGGACGTCGTCGCCGGGCGGTCGGAGCGGCTCGCTGCCCGGGGTGCCACTCCTGTCGTCAGCGATGTGGATGCCGAACGGGCGGAAGGGTGGTTGTCGTCGATGCCCCGGCACCATCGTCCGCGCTTTTCGATGATGGTCCGGCACGTCGCCCACGTGGCAGCGATCTGATGCACGCCCCGCTCCTCATCGTCCCCGGGAGGCGTTGACCCACCACCTTGCCGGCGGCCGTGGACCCGAAGTGGGGACGGATGGCGTTCATCGTCGTGGTAGTGGAATCGAGCGGCTCCCGGGGCGTCCCTGGAGCCGCACGGGGCACCTCCGGTGGGGTGATGGAGCGGAGGTCACAACAGGTTGATCCGCAGCCGCCGACGGTCCTCGGGTCGGGGGGCGCGTCTACGCTGTCGCGAACGGGAGGCCGATGTCGTCTGAGCACCCGCAGGGAGAGTGTCGTGGACCCGAAGCACCGGGGGTGGCAGCGAGGCGGGTGGCGATTGCTGCTGCGGGCGGTGCTGGCGGCGGTCGCCGTGGTCGGGAGTCTCGTGTGGTCTGGATCGGCCGCTCCTCTTGCGCATGCGACTCCCGAGGCACTGCCCATCGCCTGGTCGTCCCCTACCCAGATCGACCATCAGCCGCCGTACGACTCGGGACTGTTCTTCGATGCCGTGTCGTGCCCGTCGGCATCCATGTGCGTTGCCGCCGACTCGTCGGGGAACGTGGTGACTTCGACCGACCCGTCCGGCGGATCGGGAGATTGGACGACGGCAGCGGTGGACCAGCCGGAGAGTCTGAACGCAATCTCGTGTCCGACGACGTCGCTCTGTGTCGCAGTTGACGAGCACGGTGATGTCGTTACTTCTACCGATCCGACCGGGGGACCGAATGCCTGGTCGACAGCCGATGTGGACGGCTCGGAGACACTGAATGCCGTCTCGTGTCCCTCGACCGATCTCTGCGTGGCCACCGACGCTCACGGTGACATCGTCGCGTCCTCCGATCCGACGGGGGGCACGAGTGCCTGGACGGTGGCAAGCGTCGACGGACCGAACTCATTGTGGGCGGTGTCATGCCCGTCGGACACCCTCTGTGTGGCCACTGGCGGCGACGGAAACGTCGTCGCGTCCACAAGTCCGACCGGGGGACCGAATGCCTGGTCGACAGCCGATGTAGACGGCTCGGCTGTCCTGACGGCAGTCTCGTGCCCGGCGGTGTCGCTGTGCGTAGCGACCGACCAGAGGGGAGGCATCGTCACGTCGACCGATCCGACCGGTGGCGTAGAAGCATGGTCGGTGGCCAGGACCGCAGGTCAGGAATGGTCAATCTCACTGTCGTGTCCCACGACCACGCTGTGCGTCGGAAGGGGAGACGACGGATCCACACTTGTGTCGACCGACCCGACCGGCGGTGCCGAAGAATGGCAATTGTTCGAGCCCGGATTTCCCCAGGGCGGCATCGCACTGTCGTGCCCCTCCGACTCGTTCTGTGTCACCGTCGGCTGGGACGGCACAGCGTACGTCTCGACCGATCCGACGAGTAATTCCTGGATAACCCCAGGAGAGAAGATCGACGGAGCCGACGGCCTGGATTCCGTATCGTGCCCCTCGTCCACGCTCTGCGTCGCAGTTGACGAATCTGGCAACGTTCTTGCTTCGACAGATCCGGATGGTGGCGTCAAGGCATGGACCGTCACCTACGCTGATCCGTCGTTCGAGGGCACCGGTGCTTCCTGCCCGACGACCGCCTTCTGCGCCATCGCCGGTTTCGCTAACGGGCAAAGTGAAGTGTTGACGTCAACAGACCCGACAGGTGGCGCCGGGGCCTGGACGGCACGGACAGTCGACGCGACTATCCCACTGGAAGCGATCTCCTGCCCGTCAATTTCGTTCTGCGCCGCGACGGATGGTGGCGGGGATGTCCTGACATCGACCGCTCCCCTCGGCGGCACGTCATCGTGGAACTCGGTGAAGGTCGATAGTGACCTCCAGCCGGGGAACGACTACGGGGGCATTTCATGCCGATCTACCTCGCTCTGTGTGGCGGTCGACGGTACCGGAAACGTCCTCAGTTCAACCGATCCCACTGGGGGAGCGGCGGCTTGGAAGACCGTGGACATCGACCCCAGCGATGACCTCACCGGGATCTCCTGTCCGACTGACCTGCAGTGCACCGCCGTCGACGCGAGGGGCAACGTCTACACGTCGGACGATGCCACGGGTGGAGCAGATACATGGACGGAGAACTACATCGATGTCAACGAATTGACCGGGGTGTCCTGCCCAACGGTCTTGTTCTGCGCAGCAGTGGATTGGGTCGGGGACGTGATCACCTCGTTCGACCCCGCGGGTGGGGCCTCGACGTGGACCACATCTGATGTAGGTGGAGGAAACCGAATGCTCGGTGTGTCCTGTCCGTCGACGGCGTTCTGTGTCGCAACGGATCTGGGCGGAGACGTGGTCGTGGGTGAACCACCCCCCACGGTCACCATGGTTTCGTCTGTGGTCGGCCCGACGTCGGGGGGCACATCAGTGACCATCTCCGGTACCGGACTGCTCGATGCTGACGCCGTTGATTTCGGAACGACGGCCGCGGCGATCGTCGGAGCCTGTACCGATACGACATGTGAGGTCACCGCACCCGCCGGATCCGCGGGTCCGGTAGCAGTCACGGTGACGACGCCGATCGGCACGACGTCGTCCACCTTGACCTTGGCCGACACCTTCACCTACGTCACTCCAGCAGATCCCGAGCCGTATCACCCGCTCACCCCGGATCGCATCTGTGACACCCGAACCGGACAGACCAAGGTGGCGTGCACCGGTTCGACAACCCTCGGCCCCGACGGGACACTCACGGTCACCGCCGAAGGCAACGGCGGCGTCCCGGCCAGCGGTGTGTCGGCGGTCGTGGTGAACGTCACGGTCGCCGACACCACCGCTCAGAGCCACCTCACGGTCTTTCCCGGCGGTCAGACCGAGCCGACGGCTTCCAACCTGAACTGGGTGGCCGGGCAGACGGTGCCGAATCTCGTCACCGTCGGTCTGTCGACGGCGGGCACGTTCGAGGCCGAGAACCTGAACGGCGATGCCGACGTCATCGTCGACGTCGAGGGGTACTACGGGCCGGGCGTTGCGGGCGCGGGTCTCTACAATGCCCTTTCCACTCCCGCCAGGATCTGCGACACGAGAGCAGGCAATCCGTCTGGTCTCAGCGGTTCGACCCTCAGCCAGTGCCAGGGCCTCGCTCCGACACCGGGGAACTCGCTGACCGTCGGGGTCGACGGCCTGGGTGGTATCCCGTCTACGGGCGTTGGTGCTGTCGTGCTGAACGTCACGGCCATCGGCGCCACCGCGTCGGGCCACCTGACCGTCTATCCGGCAGCGAACCCTGTGCCACTGGTCTCCGACGTGAACTTCACCGCCGGGGCTGCCATCTCGAACCGGGTCATCGTCCCGGTCGGTGCCCGAGGTGCCGTCGCCATTCAATCGTCAAACGGCGATCCGAACATCCTGGTTGACGTGGCCGGATGGTTCACCGACACCTCCAACGCCTCGGCGACCGGCACCCAGTTCACCCCGGCCGTCACGCCGACCAGGGTCTGTGACACGAGGAGCGGACTGGCGTACTCCACGCCCTGTGCCGGGGACACCGTGGCGGCAGGCACGTCATTGACGGCGACGGTGGCCAACACCGACGGAATCCCGTCCGGCGTGTCGGCAGTCGTCCTCGACGTCACGGTCACGGACACCACCACCACCAGCCACCTGACGGTGTCTCCGGCAGGCCAGAGCGTGCCGACGGTCTCGGATCTGAACTGGACGGCTGGGAGGACGGTGCCCAACCTGGCCATCGCCACGGTCGGGACCGACGGCCAGATCGATCTGTCCAACTTCGCCGGGTCGACGGACGTGATCGTGGACGTCGTGGGCTGGTACCTGCCGGACACCGTGCAGCACGAGGACCTCCTGGCCCAGAGCGCGGTGAACGTTGCGCTGACGAACTCCAAGGCGATCTACGGGAACAACCAGAGCTACGGCGCGACGAGCGCCGAGATGGTGGCGTTGCTCACCGATTCCGAGGCGAGCCTGACATTCGTGACCGACGGCGTCGCATCGTCCGATCCCGACACCATCTCGGTGGCCATCGACTCCACCGGGAACGGGGTCATGTTGGTGGACCAGTCGGTGTCGGGGACCTGCTGGGCCGTCGTCACCAACGAGACGGCCACCACGGGGCCGACGATGGCCGGGAACCCGATCGTCTGGCCCGAAGACACCTCCGCCGGATACTGGTACCTCGCCTACACCGGCTCCCCGTGCAGTGCCGACGTCGCTGCCGTCCAGACCTCCTCGGGGACGTCGTCGGGCTGGAGGCCGAACAAGTTCCCGGCTTCCCCGTGACCGGCCACCCGCCGGTGTCGTCGGACGGCGCTTCTCGGGCGGTCACTGCGGAGTCGGGTGCCGGTCGGGTGCCCGTGGTCCGGATCGCTCGATACGAGACGCCACCCGGTTCGTCGACACGCCCCTGACCTGGACCTCCGTGGTGGGCCGTGCGAGTCTCGATCTCGCCACCTTGGGATGAAACGTCAGAGCTGATCGATCTCAGGGCTCGTTGTGGCTCGCCGATGGCGTTCATCGCCCGGGCATGTCTTCCCGGTGCCGATCATGCTTCGCATACGTTGACCGGGAGTTGTAGTCACGGTGTAGTCACGGAGACCCGATCCTCAGCACGCACCAGGTCGAGAGGATTTTGTCGACCGTCTGTTCAAAGCGGCCCCCAGTTGGTGACGATGTCGATGAGCTCGGATGCCACCCAATAGAGACGGGGCCGCCCTGGTCCGGCCGGCGCGGTGTCGAAGGGCTGAAGAATGGCTCGCTCGGCCAGTGTGGCGAGGGCTGCTCGAGCGGCGCGTTCGGACACCGAAAAGTGCTCCGCTACCAGATCCGAGGAAATAACGGGGTGTTCGACGAGGACGGGGAGTACCTGTCTGGCCGTGGCATCTGCCCGCAGGTCATCGGTGCGCGACTGCCACTGCTCCAGCAGTTGTTCGGAGCGCACCATCAACCCCTCGGCCGCCTCACTCGAATACTGAAGCTCGGCTGCGAGCCACTCCACCCAGGGGTCGAGTTCGCCGAATCGGAACCTGGTGAGGCCCGCCAAGTATCCGCCAGGATCCCGGGCGATAAAGACGCTGACCGGCGGCGGGACGGTGATGCCGGTGCGATGGGCGAGAATCCAGCCGATCAGGATCCGGCCGATCCGGCCGTTCCCGTCACCGTAGGGGTGGATGGTTTCGAACTGGGCATGTGCGACCGCAGCCTGGGTGACCGGGTCGACCCACTCTGCGTTTACGAAGCGAACGAGATCGACCATGAGATCCGCCACCCGGTCGGGCGGAGGAGGGACAAAGGAGGCGGTGCGCGGTGAGGTGCCACCGATCCACGACTGGGCAGTGCGAAAGGCGCCAACCATCTCCTCGGGCAGGCGACCCGACGGTCCCATCAAGAGTCGGTGCCACTCATGGATGGCTTCGATAGTGAGCTTTTCCCCCGACCCGTCGAGGGCGTAGCGCACGGCTGTCAAGTTGTCCGCTACCCAGACGGCGGTGGCGTTGGAGATTTCGCCCACCTCAGCCGCAGCGACGTCGGCGAGAGGGGTGCGCAGTCCCTCGATGTACGAGGACGCCACGCCCTCGGCCCGGAGCAGCAACATGGCGAGCGGCTCGAAGTGAGCAGAAGCGCTGCCACTTGCTCGCACAGCTGCGATGGCTTGTTCGGTGCGTCGGGCCGTGCGGATACTGACTTCGAAGTCCTGGTCGGCGAGAAGGTCTGGGACCCAGGCGCGGGCCGGGGCGCCGTTCCACGCCACGGTCACTTCGTGACCCCGCTCGCCACCTTCCGAAAAGGGTACCATTACGGAAGATTATCAGCAATTCCTTCCGTAATAAACTGACGAAAGGAAGGCTGCCCAGCGCATGATTCTGGATGGAACTTCTTCGGGCGTGCGGTGGGCGGGAGTTGTGGTCACGTTGTAGTCACGCCGGCCGCTCTCGTGACCACCGGGTTCCGTGGTCGTACATCGGAGTCAGGTCCGGCGAGGCGACCTTCCTGCTACCTCTCGGTCCCGTGTGGAGTTGAGCTTCAACAGGAGGGAGTGCTTTGAAGCAGGGTGATGATCTGAGGGTGGAGACCGACTGAGGCGGCGACGAAGCTTTCGGATCTGGCCAGCCAGGGCTCTCCGTCTGCGTCGGTCACAATGCCCCCGGCCTCAGTGACCAAGAGGCTGGCGGCCAGCAGGTTGCCTGGGTCGCGCCCGAACTCGAAGAAGAAATCCATGCGACCAGATGCAACATCGGCGACCTGCCACGACGTCGGGCCAAGATTGCGTACCGCGCCGACGGCAGGCAGCAGTACGGTCATCGCTCGGCCCGTGGCCGCAATGGCAGCGGGTTGGCGAGCGGGGAATGGCGGTTGGCTCATGCCGACGAGCGTGAGACCCAGATCGGTCTTGCTGGACGGTGTCACGGGGACGCCGTTGCGGAAAGCACCGCCTCCCCTCGCTGCGGTGTAGACCTCGCCGAGGAATGGACTGTGTAACGCCGCCAATTCTGGTTCGCCGTCGCGGACCAGGGCGATGCTCACAGACCACTGCGGAAGCCCCTGCAGGTACTGGATCGCCCCATCGACAGCATCCACGACCCACGCTTCCCCGTCCGGCAGGCTGGCGCCTAGCTCGTCGACAAAGGGAGCCCCCGGCCGGATTGCCCCGAGCTGCTCCTGTATGGACGCGAAGAGCAGATGGTCAACGCCATCGAAGGCCGTCTTGAATTCGGCCCACGTGTCGAACTGGCCGGGTCTTGGATTGTCCGGCATCAGGGTGCCGGCGATCGTGGCAGCCTCTGCCATCGCCGACAATGTCGAGAACTCAGTCATCCGAAGCGATCCTTCCGTGATGGACGATGTTGGTGATGAAGAGGCTTTCAGAGTTCGGCCGATGCCGTCACTAATATTCGTCGAATGTGATCGATAATGCACGAATGGATGACTTAGCGGTGGAATCGAGCTTTGATGAACGAGATCGGCGACTGATTGCGGCATTGCAGTGTGACGGACGCGTCCCTGCGGAACGGGCTGCCGCCGTGTTGGGGCTATCGACCCGGGTGGTCCAGAGGCGCTGGGCGGAGTTGCTCGCAACGGGAGCGGTCCGGGTCGTCGCCTCGCCCCCACGGCCATCGATCGATGGTGTGATGCTGGTGCGCATTCGGGTGCTGCGGGGGAAGGTGGACACGCTTAGTCATGTCCTGGCCCGGCGAGACGACATCCCGTTGATCGATATCAGTGTGAGCGGCGACCAGCTCATCGCGGTCGTCACGCCTCGGACGGACGGCAGCGGCCGATTGCTGCTTGAGGAGCTGCCCACATCACCGGCGATACTGAGCGTCGACGCCCAGTCGGTGATCCATGTCTTCGGCGACGCCGCTGAATGGGTCGCCGATTACCTGAGCCCCCAGGAACGTCAGGCCCTCACTCCCCAGACTGGTAGCGAACATCCGACTGGGTCCACAGACGATCTCGACCCGTTGGACACCTCCATAGCCGGGGTCCTGGCGGACGACGGTCGACGCTCGGCCGCCATGGTCGCCCGCATGATCGGCGAAGCCGAATCCACCGTACGTAGACGAATGGCAACCCTCCTCGAACGGCGCCAGCTCGTGACCCAAGTCATCGTCGATCCCAAGGCACTTGGATTCCAGGTCGACGCGGATTTGCATATGCAGGTGGCCCCGGAGCGACTCGATACCGCCGGTCGTGCCCTCGCCCTACATCCAGCCGTTCACGGGGCTTTAGCCACGACCGGTCCCGCCAACCTGATGATTGCCGTCTGGTTGCGCAGCCTTGACCATCTCTATCAATTCATCACCGGCGATCTTGCCCACCTCGGTGTCAACAACGTCGACACGGTGCTGATCGGTCGAACGGTGAAACGGCCAATCGGGGCGTGGTGATCAAGCTCCACCCTGGCCGCCTTGAGGCCGGCGGGATCACCGAGCCTGCACGCAGCCGGTTCAGGACCGGCGTTCACACCGGACGACTGACGTTCAAGAGTCCCTCCTCCTGGACAGTGCCTACGTGACCCGCCGCCGCTGTGTTACCAGGAGGAAGGCGACAAGTGCGGCGAAGGCAAGCACGTACCCGGCACAGCTGAGCCAGAAGTTCGTCGACAGGGCGTCGACTGCACGAAGGAGGAGCACGAACACCAGGAGGATGGCGACGGCCCACAGCCTCCCCTGCCACCATGGCATCTGAGTTGGGGCGGGTGTGCTGTCTACTGCAGGTGGCCGTTGTGGCTGGTCCACGGGAACATGATGCCCTGCAGCGATACACCGAGGCGCTCGCGCGCTACCCCGCCGACTTCGCCTTGTCCGTCACGCAGCATTCCAGGGTTGGATCCATGAGGCCGTTGACCATGACCGGATGTCCTGCTCGTTGCCGAGGGAGCGTCGATGCGGGAGGTGCCAGACCTACTCGGTCATGGGGACGTCACGGTGACCTTGAACACCTACGCACACCTGATGCCCGGGCAACTCGAAACGAGCACCAGCGCACTGTCGGAGACGCATCTCAGGAAGTCGGCGCGGAGTTGGGTGCCGGTTGGGTGCCCGTGGTCCGGATCGTTCGATCCGAGACGCCGCCCGGTTCGTCGACACGCCCCTGACCTGGACCTTCGTGGTGGGCCGTGCGAGTCTCGATCTCGCCACCTTGGGATTAAAAGTGGCTCT
>Ga0302279_10002292_pt1 | contig 25704 bp, 8 predicted proteins | sample III_Bog_N3_3_FD_194541 | JGI IMG/M metagenome (GOLD analysis project Ga0302279, IMG submission 194541) | Peat permafrost microbial communities from Stordalen Mire near Abisko, Sweden - III_Bog_N3_3 | ecosystem: Environmental > Terrestrial > Soil > Wetlands > Peat | place: Sweden: Abisko... | reverse complement strand
CTGGAAAGGCAGTGGAAACGCCATTCTCACTCAGCGACCGCGACAAGAATGAACTGCTCGCTCTGGCCCGCAAGTCGGTCGAGCAGGCGGTCGAGCAGAGGAAGCAGTATGAGCCGGGCGCAACCGCAAGCGAGGCGCTGAACCAGGACCGCGGCGCATTCGTGACCCTGACCGAAGCGGGAGTGCTGCGCGGGTGCATCGGTTATACCTCCGCGACCAAGCCTCTCTACCTGACTGTGCGCGACACGGCCACGCTGGCCGCCCTGCGCGACCCCCGCTTCCCTCCGGTTTCGGCTTCAGAGTTGCCGCTGCTCGAATATGAGATCTCCGTGCTCTCGCCCCTGCGGCGCGTCATGGACATTCAACAGATCCAGATTGGCCGGGATGGCCTGCTGATGAAGAATGGCGATCACGAGGGTCTTTTTCTTCCCCAGGTTCCAGTGGAACAAAAGTGGGGCCTGCAGAAGTATCTGCAAGAGCTTTGCGTGGAGAAGGCAAACATGCCATCCAACTGCTGGCAGGATCCGAACACAGACATCTTCCGGTTTACCGCGGTGGTATTCGGCGAACCCAAGCCTTAACCGCTCACGTGCAAGACCTCTTCGCCTCCAGATATTCGCGCGTGGCAAGCAGCGCCGCCACCAGATTGATCGCTGCGCAGAGCCATGCGGTCTTCCAGAATCCAAACACCGGGATGAGGTAACTGCTCACCACGAGTGCGCCCACGCATCCGCCCAGCAAATCGACGGCATAGAGCATTCCCAGCCTGGACTGGCCACTGCGGCGATGAAGGTAGATCTCCGTTACGGTTGGGAATTGATATCCCCCCAACATTCCTGAAAGCGCAGCCAGGGCAGGGAAGACGATCTGCGCCGCCAGCCATGTTGTTGCAACTCCCGAAATCTTTGCCAGCATGGCGACCACAAAGATCAGCGCAGGCGCGGAGAGAGCGAGCAGGAACTGGGTCGATGCCATGATGCGGTAAGGTGGACGATCGCTGACAACTTTGCGGCGGATTCCCAACCAACTGCCAAAGGCAATTCCTGCCATGCATAGGCCAATTAGAATCGCGAGCTGGTAGTAGACGTAACCATAGATGGACTGGAAGGCCAGCAGCAGAACGATCTGTAGCGTGATCAGTGTAAAGCCGGTTGTAGCCGCGCAATAAGCTGAAGCAGACCGGGCGCGCTTTTCGCGAGTGCCCACCGACGCCAGAACAATTGCCATAAGCAACAAGGGAACAAGGATCGCAGCCATGACTCTCATAAAACCGATGCGCGCCGCGGTTCGCAACCAGTTGGAATGGCCCTCCTTGAACTGCGTGCTCCACAGCACAACGTCGAAGTAGTAGGCAATCGGCTCGAAATCGCGATTGACCGGCGTCGAACTCAGCGGCCGCAGTTGTTCGCCGACCTGCGCCATGCGGTCCGGCATCATGCGGAATGGGATGAGGTATTCCCGGACATACTGCGTCCTCAGGTTCCGCTCCTGTAGCCTTGCGATCAAAGTCTGGGGACTTTCCGTCAGAACCCCGGGCTGCGTAGCTGCGAAGAAATGGATGGTTTCACCGGGAATGGCGACAACGTGCGGGAAGACCTCCTCCAGCGTGCGCCGAATGCAGCGCAGGAACTCCGCAAGGTCGGGACTGATCGTCTCCTCCGACGACCGCAGTTGCAAGGCGAGCAATCCACCCGGCGCAAGGTGTTCGCGAGCGGAACGAAAGAACTCGGCCGTGTAGAAGCGGTTGATCTGCGCGGTCTGCGGGTCGGGCACGTTGACCAGAATCACGTCGAACCGGTCACCAGTCGTCCTCAGATAGTACCGGCCATCTGCATAGTGCATGTGTACGAGCTGGTCCGAGAAAACAGGCGCGGACTGCGCCGGGAAGAACTGGCGCGCCATGTCGATCAGCGCGGGGTCCAGCTCAACATAGTCGATGCGCTCGACCGTGGGATGCTTCAGCGCCTCGGCGATGCTTCCGTTCACTCCGCCGCCGATCATCAGAATGCGTCGTGGCGCCGGACTCTCCAGCAGCGCATAGTCCACCGCCTCTTCGGCTGCATTCTGGTCCGGTGAGTTGGCCAGAAGCACGCCGTTTTGATAGATGCTGCGAAGATTGCCAGTCCCGGTCACCGTCAGGTTGCCGTAGATGGAGTCGCGCGAAGCCACCAGATGGAATCCCTGCCATAGGCGCGCCTGTGCTCTTTTGTCCAACGACGGTGCAACAAACACAAGCAGAGGAATCGCACAGAACACCGCTGTCAGCATCAATACAACAAACTGCTTGCGACTCGCCCGAAGCAACAGCACCGTTGCCATGCACAGGTTCAGGATTGTCACGATGGTTGCAATCTGGAAGGAATCAAAAAAACGCAGCAACACCGTGCTGGCCACAATCCCACCCAGCCCGGAGCCAGCGGCCTCCAGCAAGTAGGCCGAACTGGTCGCGACGCGAGCGGATACGGCGCACTCCGTTTCGACCATTCGGGCCGCAGCCACGAAAAGCGCCCCCGAGACAAAGCAAAACAGGCTCAGGCATGCCAGGGATGCAAGGGCCATCGGCAGCGGTCCAACCAGCTCGCCCGGCACTGTCTGAAAGATGGATTTGGAGGCGCGCAACGCCCATATCGTCGGCATCAGGCTGGCGGCGAGTAGGCACTCGAGCCCGGCGACCGCGCGTCGTGCGTTGCCTTCGCCCAGTGCAAGGACGCTGCTCAGGCCGCTGCCGGCAGCAGTCCAGAATAGCCAGGTGGCTAACAGGATCCCCAGCGAAATCTCGTTGCCGTTGAAGACGACGATGAGCTCCCGCATGAGAACGATCTGGCCGATGACCGCGCTGAACCCTATGAGCGTCAGGGCCGCTCGTACGGAGGACGCCAGTGATTTTTCCTGCGCCATGGGGATGGACTGCATCGGTGCTGCCACCAGAAATTAGAATTCAGCAGCCGTTGAATAGCAAAGACGCCAATGCAAGTCGCTGAGCATTTTCACAGTAGGTGCAGAGAGGGGCAAAAGAAGATTGCGTAGTTTTCTCTCAAAGAAAACTACATAGCACGAGCTTTCCGACACCACAGGTACTGTGAAAATGCTCTAACCCAGCGGAAGAACACCGCAGTCTGCCACGGCATTACGGGTTTCGCGTTGCGACGAAGGTGACGTCGCCCAGCAAGCCCGACTCCGGTGGCGTCTGTGGGCCAAAGCCAAATCCGCCCCCACCGCCTCCGCCACCGCCAACAGCGCGTGGAGTGGCTCCAGCGAAAGTTCCGGGAGCAGCTCCAGCGGCGGTGCCGACAGCGCCGCGCGGCACCGCGCCCGCGGCAGAACCAACTGGAGCGGGAGCGCCGAGAGGAGTCAGCACCCGCTTCTCCGGCGGCAGCAGGCGATCGCCAATCTGCCGGTTGGTCCACTCGTTGGTCACCGCGATCTCCAGCCGATTAGCGCCCGGCTTCAGCGCGGCGGTCACATCGACGCGGTATGGAGGGGCCCACGCCAGCCCTGCTGACTTGCCGTTCACCTTGACCTCGGCGATATCGCGAACTTTGCCGAGATCAATCCAGATGTGCTGCCCCGGACGAAACCACGACGCCGGAGCCTGCACCGTCCTGGTATAAGTCGCGGTACCCGAAAAGTACTTCACGTCAGCATTCGTGTCCTCAGTCCACGACGTGAGCGTCGGCATCTGCACGCTTTCCGGTGCGCCCCAGTTCGCCGGAAAAGTGAGCGTCCACGGGCCGCTGAGCGTGGAGAGCTTCGTCTCAACAGCGGCGGACGCACTGCGCGCAGCAGCAGGCGCTGCGTTGCGAAAGACAACAAATACAGATTCGCGCTCCGTGAGATCAAGCGGCACAACTGTGAAGCCGGACTCAGTCGCATACAAGGCAGGCTGAATGCCCGGCTGGCGATTTCCGGTGCGTTGGTCGATGCGGGCAACTGTGGTGTACCCGGCTGTATCGCCCAGTTTGTTGCCTGTCATTGCACCGTCCATTGGCCGCCAGATCTGCACGTCCTTTCCGCTCACGCGGAAGCGTGCGTCGAGATGCACTGGCACGTCGGCCTGGTTCGCAACAAAATAAATTTCAGCGTCAGGAGTGTGGCGATGCACCCAGACCGGCGGATTGTCCAGCGATCCGCTCGATGCAAAGTCGGGTGCGCTCTTGAGCCGCGTAAGCACCTCGTCCAGCGTCAGGCCCCAGTACGTCATGCCCTTGCCAAATGCGTGCTGGTTCAGGGTGACGCCGTCCATATCGCCCCAAAGATCAGTCGCAAGATCGCGCACCTGCGCATCCGCGTCGGGATAGTGCAGCAGGCTGGGTGAACTGGTTGGACGCGCGCCAACGATGGTCGCTCCCGCCGCAACAAGCTCGTGCAGTTTATGCGCGACCTCCGGCGTCATCTGTGTGGTTGGCGGCAGTACCAGCACGCGGTAGCTCATGCCGTCGGGCATTTCGCTGCTGCCCTCGATGTGAACGCTGCCGTCCGCTGCCACGCTGGTGCGGTGCAGCAGCACATCAGTATTGATGACGTCGTAGTCATACCCCGCGGGCGGCGCTGGCTGCAGACCATCGCCCCAGAAGGGCATCGTCGACGGCGCGCCTTCGGGCAGCAGGTAGGCAAGGTCGGCAACCGGGCTCCCCTGTTGCAGCATGTACGAGACGCGCGCCACATAGGTCATGAACGGCTTCGCCAACTCAGCCCAGGTAATGTTGCGATTGATGTGTGTGCCGACCATTGTATTGCCCGGTTTGGTGTCCAGCGGCTGCTCCGCGGACGTATGGAAGACGATGCGGTTGACGCCCTGTGCGAACCAGTAGTCCGCGATCTTCTTCAGTGTGTAGGGCGCTTCGTATCCTCCGCCGGTAAAGGTCTCCGTGGCGACCAGGGGCTTGCCGTACACATGCGCGGCCGATGCAGCCCCATGCACATCCACGTAGTACATCGACTCCGGATGCATCTTCCCTACCCAGAACTCTGCCATCGGAATGTCGATGTGGCTCTTGTTCAGCAGCGTGTCTTCGGGGATTTCGAGCGCAACGCCCGAAGCTTCGGAGTACGCCTTCATGCCCAGCTTGTGCAACTCGCTGTCCATCGTGCCGTAAAAGTCGTCTGCGTACAAGTCGGCGAGGGTGCGGCGAAAGTCCCAGAGGAAGCGGTCGCTCGCGTCGGCACTCTCCACTACGCGTCCGGCCAGCACTGGCAGATACGGCGTCGGGTCGTACCCGCGCCGCGTCTTGAACTCCGCGATCATCTGGTCGGTCCAGTTCTGCATTCCCGCCTCCCAACTGTCCATGGTCATGTACTGGACGGTCGAGCCGATCAGGTCGCCAAGGTGCTGCTGCATCGGGTTCATGTAGCCCGCGAAGTACTGCTGCACATACTTTGAACTGAGCTTGTCCACCTCCAACCCGCTGCCCGCCGGCACAGAGGGACGGTTCCGCGCGCCGGTCAGTGAGTAGCCCATGCGCAGAATGGTCCAGCGGCCCTCGGGCACATCCCAGTGCAGCGTGCCGTCCTTGTCCATCTTGCCGGTCAGGTCGACGATGTCGCCGCGCGAGATCTCCGCCGCAGCAGGAGCGTCCGGCGTAGGGACAACGTCGTACACATCCATCAGACTGCCGGACGCGTCCTTGTCCTCCCAGCGATTGACGCGCGCGTCGGAGTAGAAGATTGCCTCGCTGATGACATAGCTCGGAGGCCCAGCTGCCAAGCCCCCGCGTGTTGGCGCCGCCGTATCGTCCTCGCCATGGATGACCTCTGCCGGCGACAGACCTCTGCGGTCGAACTCAATCCGGAAGAACTTGGCCGTCACCGCCGGAAACGCGAATGTCCGGATCTGCGCTCCGTGATATCCCTGCGGCCCCGGAGTCGCCAGAATCTCCCGCCACGCTGCGCCGTCATCGCTCGCCAGTATCTTCCCGACCGGGATTACCCCCCGGCTCCCCAGCGACAAAGCCCGCGCCGTAAACGGCTGCGCAAACTCATACTGCAGCCACGCCGGCCCGCCATCCTTCGGTGGAGCAATCGTCACCGTCGTCTGCAGGCTGTCATCCAGCAGCGCCTTGCCATCGATCGGCCCGCCGCTTGTCGTCACCTTCGGGTGCAGCGATGCCATTGGCGTTTCATCCGCAGGCGTGCGGTACGCAATCACCGCGCTGTCCGCATAAAAAGGCGGATCGGTGGCCGTTCCACCCGCGCCCAAGTCCCGCACCGCTCCCTCATTCGACGGTGGCTGCGCCAGCTTGCCCGCGAAGCTCTTTCCACCCACCACATCCGTCTCGCTCCACACCAGCTTCTTCATCGCCATCTGCTGCGTCACCCACGGCCCGCCCGCCTCGCTCCATCCCGCGCAACTGAAGATAGACATCTCCATGCCAAACTGCTTGGCAAGTTCGGCCGAGTGGCGCACAGCGTGGTACCACTCCTCCGTGCCGAAGTTGATCTTCGGTTCAACCACCTGGCCATTTCCCGACGCGACATCGACCAGTTGAAAGCCGCCGATGCCCACCCGATTCATCCACTCGATGTCCTTGGTGATGCCGCTCTCGGTGACGTTGCCGTTGGTCCAGTGCCACCAGGTGCGCGGCTTGGCGGAGTCAGGCGGCGCCACGAAGCCCTGCGCCAGAGGGTCCTGCGCCAGAGCGACCTTCGCCGGAGCAGCTTTCGCCACAGAGTTGGGAGCGCTCTGCGCAAAGCCCACACTCGCGGCTGCAAGCGCCGCTGCCGCCGCCATCCTCAACAGAATTGCCTTACGCACATGCGTCATAGGTTCCTCTCAGGAGTTCTCCGCAGCAGGCAGCGTGTTGCCCTGTCGCAACGGGCAAAGGGTGCGGCCTACGGCTCCGGATGAAATTGCGCCTTCAAAAACTGCACATAGATGTCCCAGTCCGTCGGCACCATGCCGTGCGGGCCCTCGTGCATGTAGTAGTTAAGGCCGTTGTTGAGGATGGGAGTCTTCGCTGCGGGCCAAACATCGGTGCCCAGGTCCTGCTTGCCCAGCAGCTTGTAGACCGGCCCGGCTGCGACCGCCGCAAGGAACTCACCCTTGGGATCGGACCAGGTATCGGTGCTCCCGGTCTGCAGCAGCAGCGGACGCGGTGCGATCAGCGCCACCAGCAGGTTTGCGTCCATCGGCGCGGTGTCGGGAAAGCCCCCGTACTTGGCGTAGTTCGCCGCAAACTGGTACGGATAGCGCGTCGGCGCCATCAGGTGCGCTATGGTCTCGCCGTAGTCCCTGCGGCTCAGTGCCGCGCCTCCCTCGCCGGAGCAGCTTGCAATCACCGCCGCGAAGCGCTGGTCGTGAGCGCCAGCCCACATCACGGTCTTGGCCAGCCGCGACACCCCGTGGATGGCCACGCGTTTTGCATCGATGCCCTTGTCCGTCTCGAAGTAGTCCTCGACCCGGCTTATGCCCCACGCCCATGCTGAGATCGAGCCCCACGCGTCCGGCGCGCGGTCGTCCTCGCCTGTCTGTCCTGCCTTCATATACTTCGCTCGAATCCCCTCCCCAAACCCAGTCAGCGTATCCGGATCAAGCTCCGCGTAATTGAACGTCGCCACGCCGATCCCCGCGTCCAGGAACGCCTGCGCGTTGATGCGCCCGAACCCACGCCCCGGCGTCACCGGCGGCGGATCGACCAGCTTGTTCGTCTTCAGATCGCGCACCTTCGCCGGTACAATCCCCGAATCGTCCACCGTATTCTGGATCGCGCCAAAGCTGATACTCAGGAACATCGGCACCGGCTTCTTCGCCGCCGCCGGCAGATACACAAGTAGATGAATCTCCGGCCACGCAGGGTCTTTCGACAGGTGGATCGTCACCTGCTTCCGGACCGCCTTCCCGCCCAGCGCCGGCGTTCCTTTGTCAGTCACTTCGAAGCTCTCGTCGGCGGGCCGGCCCGGCGCGGCACCATACTGCTGCGTCTCGAACAGAGCGAGGATCTCTGGCCGCCGGTTTTCCGTCCAGGTCTTCGCGTTGCGCACCGGCTTGCCATCGTTCAGCTTCAGCGGATCGGGCAGCGTATACGTCCCAACCTTCGATTCGTCGTAGTTCACCGGAATACCAGCGATGACGGTTGCGGCAGGCCTTGCTGCGGGGACTGCCGCAGGTGTTGGCGCGGGCGTTGCCGGAGGCGCTTGCGCATGCGCTGCGAGCGCTAAAACCGCAAGCAGGCACGCGGACGTTGCATTTTTGAATGACATGGCGAAGTACTCCTGAAGAGCGGAAGGCGATCTGCTTCATTCATGAATCAGATCGCCAAGCAAACCCTAGATTTGTGCTGTGGAAGTTGTCAAGGTAATCCGCGGCGGGTGCGGACTAGATTGACTTCGCGCCTGCGCGCTCCTGGAATGCAGCCGAAACGGAACATCCTCATGCATTGCTTTCATGGCGTGCAGTCGAGGTATGGAACTGCGTAAAATTGGCACTGCGAACAATTACCGGCCTACTGTGTTTTGGTGTTCGCAAAGTTGCGACAGGAGTGAAAACGATGAAGATACTGCTGGCTCTGGCTTGTGCGCTTGTTCTCTGCACGCAGTGCGCTCGCGCGCAGAATGTCATTGCCGGGGCGGATGTCTCGTACCTGCGCCAGATGGAGGGCCGCGGCGTGGTCTTCAAGGATGCGGGCGTGTCCGAGCCCGGCCTGCAGATTCTGAAGAACCACGGGTACACCTGGGTCCGGCTGCGCGTGATGGTCAATCCAATCGCTTTGCCCAATAATCTCGACTACACCATCGCATCGGCGAAGGACGCGAAGGCGCGTGGCTTCAAGCTGCTGCTGGACTTCCACTACTCGGACGATTGGGCCGACCCTGGTCATCAGATCGTGCCGCGCGCCTGGGCTGCGATGTCGCACGCCCAACTCCAGCAGGCAGTCTTCGCGTACACGCGCGACACCATTGCGGCGATGCGCAAACAGCATGTGATGCCAGACATGGTGCAGGTGGGCAACGAGGTGACCAACGGCATGATGTGGCCGGATGGAAGGTTGCCGGCCCAGTGGCAGAACTTTGCGGACCTGCTGCTGGCCGGGATTCACGGCGTTGATAAGGGGAGCGGCTGGCACAGGCGGCCGAAGATCATGATCCACATCGACAAGGGTGGGAACCAGGAGGCCACCAAGTTGTTCCTCGACCACCTGGCGCAATATCGCGTGCCGTACGACGTGGTCGGCCAGTCATACTATCCGTGGTGGCAGGGCAGCCTCGACGAGCTGAAGAGCAATCTGGCGTTTGTGTGGAACACATATCACAAGAGCGTTGTGCTGGCCGAGACGGCATACGACTGGAGGTCGGGCGAGGACTTCAAGGGCAAGCAAGTGCCGTTTCCGCAGACGCCTGATGGGCAGCGCGACTTCCTTGCCGCGCTCGACCGCGTAGTTCGAGAGACCCCGGGCGGCAAGGTGCGAGGCATCTTCTGGTGGGAGCCGATGGCTGGAGGCTCGATTGCCAAGCGCGCGCTCTTCGATGACCAGCACAACGCGCTGCCCACGATCCATGTCTTTGATGCGCCGTTGCGATGAGGAACAAAGCCTTCACAGGTGACAGAGACTGCGGAATGGCGCTTCTCTGGCAAACGCAATTGTGCTTGTTGTACCATTGCACACGTCTAGGAGATGCATTGCGAAGCTCGCTCGTCGAACGGTTATGCATCACGGCATTCTCGGCGGCAGCCGGGGCCATCCTTCCCAAGCATCCGCCAACAATCCGGCCCCGGATTTCCTCTCGATATCCGGTAATCCTTGCAATCATTCCATCCAACTTCCGAAGAGCTCCACCCTTATCTTTTTTCCCCGGAGAAACGCCCCGATGCGCCCTTCCAAGCTCGTTCTCGCTTCATCTGTCCTGCTCCTAAGCGCAACCCTGCTCTGCGGCCAGAAGCTCTCCGCTCAAAACTCGCCAGCGTCGCCTTCGTCCACAGTCCCTAGCCTCAGGGTCAACGCCCGCGAAGTGGTCGTCGATGTCAACGTCACCGACGCAAAGGGCAATCCTGTCCACGGCCTCACCCAGGACAACTTCACCGTCCTCGAGGATGGCAGGCCGATGGTCCCCCGCAGTTTTCGAGAGCACCGCTCCGACCAGAAGCCGGCAGAGTCTCCGGCCGCGGCCAGGCCATCTCTTCCGCCAAACACATTCACCAACGCCACTGCGCCAGAGACTGCCCGCCCTCTCAACATCCTGATGATCGATTCGCTCGACACGCCCATCGCGACCCAGTCCATCGTGCAGAAGCGCATGGTTGACTTCGCGGACAAGGCGCCTGCCGGAACGCGCGTCGCCGTGTTCAGCTTGTCGCCAACCGGGAAACTGTCCTTGGTCCAGGGATTCACCACGGACCAGCAACTACTGAAGAATGCCATCAAGAGCAAGAAGCTCAACCTGGGAGTTCCGTCCCTCGAGGACAGCGGCCAGGATATAAATATTGACATCTCAGAGGACATGTTCCAGGGCCAGGCGGCGCCCAAGCAATCCGCCATGGTAGCGCAACCGAAGGCGACTGCATTCAATCAAGATGTGGAGTGCCAACACGCAGCCGAACGCGGTCAGTACACTCTCTCCGCCATGGCGGAGATCTCACGCTACGTCTCCGGCATGCCCGGACGAAAGAACCTCCTCTGGTACTCGGGTGGATTCCCAGACAGAATGAGGGACAAGCAGGGCTCAGTCTGCTACGACTTCCGCGAAGACCTCAGCGTTGCCGAAGGCCTGCTCGGGAACTCGCATGTTGTCGTCTATCCGGTCGATTCCCGCGCGCTGGATCTTCTTGCGAAGAACGCGCCCGACAGCCGGATTGTTAGGACGCAAGCGACGGAGCACCTGGTGATGGAAGGCGTCGCCGAGTCCACCGGCGGCAAGACCTTCTTCAACACCAACGACCTTGCCGGAGCAGCCCAGCAGGCCATCGATACCGGGGCCAACTACTACACCATCATCTACGCCCCCACCAACCAGACCATGGACACACGCCGCCGCTCCATCACCGTCAAAGTCGACCAGCCGGACCTCAATCTCCTCTATAGACACGGCTACCACGCACTGCCCCCGAATACCACCCTCAGCGGAAAGCCTGTCGATAAAGCCACCCCCCTCCAGACTGCCATGATGCGCGGTGCTCTGCAACCCACGGAGATTCTCTTCCACGTCACCGTCGCTTTGGCCCCCGCCACCGATGCCACGCTTCCGCCAGGCAGCAATCCCGACCCTAAGGCGATGAAGCCGCCTTACCGTCACCTCACCCTCAACTACCTCATCGACATCAATGGGATTCAGTTCGACCTGTCGGATGACGGCAACTATCATGGCCAGTTCGAGTACGCCGTCAACGTCTATGACACGGACGACGGCAAACTGGTCAACTCCGGCACCATGGCGGCCAAGCCCGCTCTGGCTGACGACGCCTACGAATCCATGCTGGAAGGTGGTGCCAAACTCCGTCAGGAGATCGCCGTGCCCGCCAAGGGAGAGTACATCCTGCGCATCGGCGTCCACGACCTCGCCACCGGCCATCTGGGCGTCATGGAGGTTCCCGTCTCCGCCATCACACCGCAGGCCGCTCCCAAATAGCCTCCTGAATCACGGCCAGAAAATCGCTCGCTACAATTATCCGAGCGCGTCGCCCGGTCCGCTCCTCGCAGGCTCGACTTGTCCTCGTCACTCCACCACCAGCGTAACTGGCATGGAGTGAGACAGTGTGCCTGCGCTCACCGTCACGGTTACCGAATAACTCTCCATTTGCTGGGAGAAGAAAACGCTGGGAGAACCGCAACCGCTCAGTCCTGCCATGGCTGCCACGCTCGCAACCAGCAACAGCAGCACGAAAGCCGCGCGTCTCAGCCGCTTGCTTGCGCGGCGCATCCGGCCCGCGAAGGGAAGGATCAGAAGCGCCAGCGAGAACGGCGCCAGCCGCGTAGCCAGATTGCCGCCTGCCGCGCCATTCGGCTGTGTCTGTGCCAGGCTCTGCGACAACTGGATGGTCAACTGCGAATTGCTCGTCAGCGGTGTGTTAGCGGGCAGAGTCCATGTCCATGGATTGTTCGATGACAGGACCCACGCCGCCGGGGTTAGGCTTGCCGTTGTTGTAGTGGGAAGGCCGCTCACAGTCAGCGTCACTGCCACCGGGAAGGTCGTGCCGCTGCTGGGTGCGATGGCCAGCGAATAGATCGCGTTGCCGCCCGCTGTCACGGTCTGCGACGTGCCACCGGCAGATGGGTCGCTCAAGCTGATGTCCATGACGCATTGCGTCAGCACGGCGCTGGTCGCTGCGACAAAGTTCGTTCCCCCGCTGTACACGGCGCTGATCGAGTGTGTTCCCACAGTCAGCAACGAAGTGGTCAGCGTTGCAACCCCTCCAGATAGCGTGCCCGGGCCGAGCGGCGTCGTGCCATCCAGGAAGCTCACCGTGCCTGTGGGGATGCCTGCCGGCGAGGATACCGTGGCCGTCAGCGTGACCGCATTCTGCGCCAGCACCGTGCTTGCGCCGCTCGCAATCGCGATTGCAGACGGCGCAGGATTGACCACGATGCTCTGCGTCACCTGCGTTGCTGCTGCGTAGGTGCCGTTGCCAGCCTGGTTCGCGGCAACCACCACCGACCCTGCGCCATTGATGATCAGCGTGCTCCCCGTGATGGAGCCTGGTCCGGAGAGGACGCTAAATGTAACCGGATTCCCCGAAGCCCCGCCCGTCGCCGTCAGCGTAATGGGTACACATCCATATGTCATGGTTGACGACGCTGTGAAGCTGATCGTCTGTGTAGTCGCGTTCACCGTCAACTGCACGGTGCTGGTCGCCGTCGAGTAGTCGTTGCTGTCGGTTGGGGTCAGCGTGACAGACAAGGTCTGCGAACCGATTCCCAGAACCACGCCCGCAGCTGGTGTGTAGACGAATGTCCCAGCGGCCGTCGAGCTGGCGTTGAGTTGCGCCGCGCTCAGCGCTGTTCCGTATGGGATCGCCGCCGGTGTCGCCCAGATGATTGCGGGCGTAGCCTTGTTCACCGTCAACTGCACGGTGCTGGTTGCCGTCGAGTAGTCGCTGCTGTCGGTTGGTGTAAAAGTTACCGTGAGTGTCTGCGAGCCAACCGTCAGACCAGTTCCAGCCGGTGGGCTGTAGGCGAACGTCCCCGCAGCCGTCGAACTGGCGTCAAGCTGCGCCGCGCTCAGCGGCGTCCCATAAAAAATCGCCGCCGGTGCCAGCCATGTAATCACCGGCGCAGCCCTGCTGATCACCAGCGTGTTACTGCTGTTGCCCTGATAGTTTGTGTCGCTGATTGTTCCCACAACGGTATAGTTGCCAACCGCTGTGGGTGCGGTTGAGCTTCCGTTGTAGGTAAAGTTCACCGTCAAGCCGCTCGGCACGGTCGTGGCCGTCGCTGCCAGAGGAGACCCTGTGTATATCTGTGACAAGCTGCCCAACGTGACAGTTGCCGCAGCCTTGTTCACCGTCAACTGCACCGTCGCCGTAGCCGTCGAGTAGTCGTTGCTGTCGGTTGGCGTAAACGTCACCGAAAGGGTCTGCAAACCCGCCGTCGGCACAGCTCCCGCTGCCGGGGTGTAGACATAGGTCCCCGCAACCACCGAGCTGGCGTTGAGTTGGGTTGCGCTCAGCGCCGTTCCATATGTGATCGCCGCCGGTACCGCCCAGATGATTGCGGGCGTAGCCTTGTTCACCGTCAACTGCACCGTCGCCGTAGCCGTCGAGTAGTCGCTGCTGTCGGTTGGTGTAAATGTTACCGACAGGGTCTGCAAACCCGCCGTCGGCACAGCTCCCGCCGCCGGGGTGTAGACGAAAGTTCCCGCAACCACCGAACTGGCGTCAAGCTGCGCCGCGCTCAGTGCCGTCCCATAGGGAATCGCCGCCGGGGCCGCCCATGCAATCACCGGCGCAGCCGCGTTCACCGTCAACTGCACCGTCGCCGTCGCCGTCGAGTAGTCGCTGCTGTCAGTCGGTGTAAACGTCACCGACAGGGTCTGCGGACCCGCCGTCAGCACAGCTCCCACTGCCGGTGTGTAGACATAGGTCCCCGCGACCACCGAGTTGGCGTCAAGCTGCGCCGCGCTCAGCGCCGTCCCATAGGGAATCGCCGCCGGGGCCACCCATGTAACCACCGGCGCAGCCTTGCTGATCACCAGCGTGTTACTGCTGCTTCCCTGATAGTTTGTGTCGCTGATCGTTTCCACAACAGCATAGTTGCCCGCCGCCGTCGGTGCGGCGGAGCTGCCGTTATAGGTAATGTTCACCGTCAAGCCGCTCGGCACGGTTGTGGCCGTCGCTGCCAGAGGAGACCCTGTGTATATCTGTGACAGGCTGCCCAACGTGACAGTTGCCGCAGCCTTGTTCACCGTCAGCGTTACCGTCGCCGTCACTGTCGAGTAGTCGCTGCTGTCGGTTGGTGTAAACGTCACCGAAAGGGTCTGCAAACCCGCCGTCGGCACGGCTCCCGCCGCCGGGGTGTAGACATAGGTCCCCGCGACCGTCGAGCCAGCGTCAAGTTGCGCCGCGCTCAGTGCCGTCCCATAAGTGATTGCCGCCGGTGTCGCCCATGTAACCACCGGCGCAGCCTCGTTCACCGTCAACTGCACGGTGCTGGTCGCCGTCGAGTAGTCGCTGCTGTCGGTTGGCGTAAACGTCACCGAAAGGGTCTGCAAACCCGCCGTCGGCACAGCTCCCGCCGCCGGTGTATAGACGTATGTCCCACCGACCGTCGAGCCGGCGTTGAGTTGAGCCGCGCTCAGTGCCGTTCCATATGTGATCGCCGCCGGGGCCGCCCATGTAACCACCGGCGCAGCCTTGTTCACAGTCAACTGCACGGTGCTGGTCGCCGTCGAGTAGTCGCTGCTGTCGGTTGGTGTAAACGTCACCGAAAGGGTCTGCGAACCCGCCGTCAGCACGGCTCCTACTGCCGGTGTGTAGACATAGGTCCCCGCAACCACCGAGCTGGCGTCAAGCTGCGCCGCGCTCAGCGCCGTCCCATAACTGATTGCCGCCGGTGTCGCCAAGGTAATCGCTGGCGTGGCCTTGTTCACCGTCAGCGTTACTGTTGCCGTCGCTGTCGAGTAGTCGCTGCTGTCAGTCGGTGTAAAGGTCACCGACAGTGTCTGCGAACCCGCCGTCAGCACAGCTCCCGCCGCCGGTGAATAAACGTAGGTTCCAGCCACCGTCGAGCTGGCATCAAGTTGAGCCGCGCTCAGCGTCGTTCCATATGTGATCGCCGCCGGTGTCGCCCAGGGTATCGCCGGCGCAGCCTTGTTCACCGTCAACTGCACAGTGCTGGTCGCTGTCGAGTAGTCGGTGCTGTCGGTTGGTGTAAACGTCACCGAAAGGGTCTGCAAGCCTGCCGTCAGCACAGCTCCTGCTGCCGGGGTATAGACGAAAGTCCCCGCCACCGTCGAGCCAGCGTCAAGTTGCACCGCGCTGAGTGCCGTCCCATAGGGAATCGCCACCGGAGTAGCCCATGTAACCGCCGGGGTGGCCATATTCACCGTCAACTGCACCGTCGCCGTCGCCGTCGAGTAGTCGGTGCTGTCGGTTGGCGTAAATGTAACCGAAAGGGTTTGCAAACCCGCCGTCAGCACAGCTCCCGCCGCCGGTGAATAAACGTAGGTTCCAGCCACCGTCGAGCTGGCGTCAAGTTGCGCCGCGCTCAGCGCCGTTCCATAGGGAATCGCCGCCGGTGTCGTCCAGGGTATCGCCGGGGTGGCCTTGTTCACCGTCAGCGTTACCGTCGCCGTCGCTGTCGAGTAGTCGGTGCTGTCAGTCGGTGTAAAGGTTACCGAAAGGGTTTGCAAGCCTGCCGTCAGCACAGCTCCTGCTGCCGGTGTATAGACGAAAGTCCCCGCCACCGTCGAGCCAGCGTCAAGTTGCACCGCGCTGAGTGCCGTCCCATAGGGAATCGCCACCGGAGTAGCCCATGTAACCACCGGCGCAGCCTTGTTCACAGTCAACTGCACGGTCGCCGTAGCCGTCGAGTAGTCGGTGCTGTCAGCCGGGGTAAACGTCACCGACAGTGTCTGCAAACCCGCTGTCAGCACAGCTCCCGCTGCCGGTGTATAGACGAAAGTCCCCGCCACCGTCGAGCTGGCGTCAAGTTGCGCCGCGCTGAGTGCCGTCCCATAGGGAATCGCCACCGGAGTAGCCCATGTAACCACCGGAGCAACCTTGTTCACAGTCAACTGCACGGTGCTGGTCGCCGTCGAGTAGTCGGTGCTGTCAGTCGGTGTAAAGGTCACCGACAGTGTCTGCAAACCCGCCGTCAGCACAACTCCAGCCGCCGGGGTATAAACGTAGGTTCCAGCCACCGTCGTGTTGGCGTTGAGTTGCGTTGCGCTCAGTGCCGTCCCATAACTGATTGCCGTCGGTGCCGCCCATACAACCACCGGAGCAGCCTCGTTCACCGTCAACTGCACGGTGCTGGTCGCCGTCGAGTAGTCGGTGCTGTCAGTCGGTGTAAAGGTCACCGACAGTGTCTGCAAACCCGCCGTCGGCACAGCTCCCGCTGCCGGTGTATAGACGAAAGTCCCCGCGACCGTCGAGCTGGCGTCAAGCTGCGCCGCGCTCAGTGCCGTTCCATATGTGATCTCCGCCGGGGCCGCCCATGGTACCACCGGCGCAGCCTTGTTCACAGTCAACTGCACGGTGCTGGTCGCCGTCGAGTAGTCGCTGCTGTCGGTTGGTGTAAATGTTACCGAAAGGGTCTGCAAGCCTGCCGTCAGCACAGCTCCCGCTGCCGGTGTATAGACGAAAGTCCCCGCCACCGTCGAGCCAGCGTCAAGCTGCGCCGCGCTCAGCGCCGTTCCATAGGGAATCGCCACCGGAGTAGCCCATGTAACCACCGGAGCAGCCTTGTTCACCGTCAACTGTACCGTCGCCGTAGCCGTCGTGTAGTCGCTGCTGTCGGTTGGCGTAAATGTTACCGAAAGGGTCTGCAAGCCTGCCGTCAGCACAGCTCCTGCTGCCGGGGTGTAGACGAAAGTCCCCGCGACCGTCGAGCTGGCGTCAAGCTGCGCCGCGCTCAGTGCCGTTCCATATGTGATCGCCGCTGGTGTCGCCCAGGGTATCGCCGGCGCAGCCGCGTTCACCGTCAACTGCACCGTCGCCGTCGCCGTCGAGTAGTCGGTGCTGTCGGTTGGCGTAAATGTTACCGAAAGGGTCTGCAAACCTGCCATCGGCACAGCTCCCGCTGCCGGGGTGTAGACGAAAGTCCCCGCCACCGTCGAGCCAGCGTCAAGTTGCACCGCGCTGAGTGCCGTCCCATAGGGAATCGCCACCGGGGTCGCCCATGTGACCACCGGCGCAGCCTTGTTCACCGTCAACTGCACCGTCGCCGTCGCCGTCGTGTAGTCGCTGCTGTCGGTTGGTGTAAATGTTACCGAAAGGGTCTGCAAGCCCGCCGTCGGCACAGCTCCCGCTGCCGGTGTATAGACGAAAGTCCCCGCCACCGTCGAGCTGGCGTCAAGTTGCGTTGCGCTCAGTGCCGTCCCATAGGGAATCGCCGCCGGAGTCGCCCAGCTAATCGCCGGTGTTGCCTTGTTCACCGTCAACTGCACGGTGCTGGTCGCCGTCAAGTAGTCGCTGCTGTCGGTTGGTGTAAACGTCACCGATAGGGTTTGCAAACCCGCCGTCAGCACAGCTCCCGCCGCCGGGGTATAAACGTAGGTTCCAGCCACCGTCGTGTTGGCGTTGAGTTGCGTTGCGCTCAGTGCCGTCCCATATGTGATGGCCGCCGGTGTCGCCCATGTAATCCCCGGTGCGCCCTTGTTCACCACAAGTGTGATGTACACCGTTGCCGGCATGTAGTCGGTGCTGTCGGTGGGCGTCAGCGTGACCGACAGGGTCTGTGGCCCGACGCCGAGCACCGCTCCCGCTGCCGGGTTGTAGACGAACGTTCCGGCCACCGCCGAGCTGGCGTCAAGCTGTGTGGCGCTCAGCGCCGTTCCATAGGGAATCGCCGCTGGCGTCGCCCAGGGTATCGCCGGCGTTGCCTGGCTGATCACAAGCGTGCTGCTGCTGCTGCCCTGGTAGTTTTCGTCGCTGATAGTTCCCACAACGGTATAGCTGCCAACCGCTGTCGGCGCGGTGGAGCTGCCGTTGTAGGTGAAATTCACCGTCAAGCCACTGGGCGAGGTGGTGGCCGTCGCTGCCAGAGGAGACCCGGTGTAGATCTGCAACAGGTTGCCCAGCGTGGGCGTCACCGTAACCATGCCGACCGTCAGTGTATGAGTGCTGTCGCTACTGGTGGCAAAGCCGCCACCCGTGTTGTACACGGCCTGAATGGAGTACCCGCCCGCCGATGTTCCGCCCGGCAGTGTATAGGTCACACTGGCGGCACCGCTGCTCACCGTGCCGCTGGTCACCGGCGACCCGATCGGGGTGCTGCTTTGCATCACCGTGAAGGTCACCGTGCCCGCATTCACCGCTCCATAACTGCTCGTAACCGTCGCCGACAGGGTCACGCTCTGTTGACTTACGAGATACACCGCCGACGCATCGGACGCAACGGTCGTCGTGGGCTTCAGGGTCACGTCGAACGGGCTGCTGGTGGATGAGATGGCAGTCGTTGAATTCAGCGATAGATTGGCCGCTAACGTGTCGCCGGTTCCTGGCGCGTCGACGTCCAGCGGCGAGTAAGTGGCCACGCCGCTGGACGTGTTGGCCGATCCGCCACTCAGGTCGAGACTCGTAATATCGTTGCCGCCGCTGTCCTTCAGAGTCAGCGGAATCGTTACAGACGAAGCAAACGGGCTGCCGCTCTCATCGAACTCAACGGTAGGGGCCGGCGAGATGGGCGTTAGGATTAGCGTCGTCGACGGTTGCTGAACGAAGCTCAGAGAATAGTCGGTCTGCACCGCGCCGGAGTCCTGGCAGGATGTGACGTTGTAGCTAACTGGCCACGGCATTCCGCGCTGGTCGGTTCCCGTGCCCGTGGGAACGATCGCGCAGATCGCCACGCTGCCCGGCAACGGTATCATGGTCTGCGTCGGGCCGCCGTAGTTGCCCAGCGCGGCCAGATTGGCGGCCACACCCAGCACGTTGCCGCCAGTGCCATTTGCTGGGCATGAGCCTCCGGAGACACTGCAATCCCCGTTTACGTTTCCTGTCGCGATGCTGTTGCTCATCGGAAAGCTGGAAACAGGCCCTGCAATGCCGCCCGTGCTGTTCGTTGAACTGTTCCCGGAAATTGTGCTGCTGCTTACTGCAAGCGGTCCGCCCACGGTGGCGTCGATTGCGCCGCCGCCGGTTGTCCCGGCGTTGCCAAAGAATGTGCTGCCGCTCACCGTCACGCTTCCGCCGGACTCGACACAGATGCCGCCGCCGATGGTCGCGGAGTTGCCGTTGAAGGTGCTTCCGCTCACCGTCAGCGTGCCGCTGCTGTCGATGCCTCCACCATCGATCGCGGAGTTGCCGTTGAAGGTGCTTTGGTTCACCGTCAGCGTGCCGTTGTTGCTGATGCCGCCGCCGTTGCCGCCAGACGTCCCATCCTCAATGGTCAGGTTGTTGAGAATCGCCACCGTGCTGCCGCTCAGCGTGAAGACCGTGCTCGCGGAGGCCCCATTCACCGTTACCAGGTTGGTCAGCGTAACGCCGCTGCCCGAGGTTGCCCCAGTGAGTATCGTGTTGGTTGGGATCGATAACGGCCCATCGGCGCCCAGCGTGATGGTGTTGGCCGCCGCCGTATTGCTGGCGGAAAACACCGTCGGGTCGAAGAGAATGTTGCCGCCGACGCCCGCGGCCGCAAGCAAGGCATCGCGCAGCGTACATGGGCCGCTACCTCTGCCGGACGGATTTGCCGGGCAGTTGGAGGCAACGGGCGCCGAAATGTCGTCCTGGTTCGTATTCACCACGAATGTCGGCACCGCCTCGAAGTCAGCCGTCACCGTCTCCGCCGAGTTCATGGTCACGCTGGTACTGGCGTTGCTCGTACTGGCAATGGCTGCATTTGACTCCCAGCCCTCGAAGATGTATCCGGGGTTGGCCGTCGCGGAGATGGCGATCACAAGCGTCGGGGCGTAGGTCCCGCCCGAGGCTGGAGTCACAGTGCCCTCCGACGGGTTGTTGGTGCCCGTCGTCAGCACATACCCCGTGTGGTACACCGTCAGTGGTCTTGTACCCGTCACCGTGGGGTAGTCTCCCGTGCATGTGACGCCCAGCGTGTACGACCCCACATCAAGCACTGTCGAGTTGTATACGATTCCGCCGGTGGGCGTTGAGGTGTAGCTGCACAGATTTGTCGCCGGCAGGCCGCCGTAGGTGGTCGTTGCGTTCAGTAAGCCGCTCAACGATGTGCCCTGGATGATCGCGTAGGTTGGCGTCCACACCAGCCCCGTGTTTAATAGTCCCAGTAATGGGATCGCTGTCGACTGGCTGGGCGTGTAGATCGCATCCCCAGCGTAACTGGCCAGAACATTATGCGATGGCGGCGTCGAGAACGAAACCGGTGCCGTGGCGCTTTCAGTCCAGAGTGCGTGCAGCACCGTGACCGTGCCATCGTCGAAGTTGGCCACAGCCAGGTCGGGGTTTCCATCGCCATTGAAGTCGCCCACCGCAACCGAAGTCGGATTGACTCCAACCGGGACTGGGGTCGTCGTAGCGGGCGCGAAGTTCCCCGTTCCATCACCCTTCAGGATCGTGACGGTGTTGTCATTGAAGTTGACCACCGTCAGGTCGAGAGATCCATCGCCGTTGAAGTCGCCCACCGCAACAGAACGCGGATTAACTCCAACTGTAACTGGGGACGTCGCGGCGGAGGAGAAGCTCCCCGTCCCATCGCCCAGCAGGATCGACACTGTGCCCGGCGAGTTGTTGCAAAGTGGGTCGTTCCCGCAACTGTTGGCCACGGCCAAGTCGAGAACCCCATCGCCGTTGAAGTCGCCCACCGCAACAGAGTACGGACTGTATCCAACGGGAAGTGTCGTAGCGGGTGTGAAGTTCCCCGTTCCATCGCCCAGCAGGATCGACACCGTGCCGGGTGCGGAACAAAGTGAGTCGGTCCCGCAACTGTTAACCACCGCCAGGTCGAACTTTCCGTTGCCCAGAAAGTCGCCCACCACGACAGAAAGCGGGCTAACTCCAACGGCCACGGTGGGAGTCGCCGCGGGCGAGAACTTCCCCGTCCCATCGTTCACCAGGATTGACACGGTGTTGTCGCCGGAGTTGGCCACAGCCAGGTCCAGGACCCCATCGCCAGTGAAGTCACCCACCGCTATCGAGTACGGGCCCCTTCCAACTGTAACGATGGGCGTCGGGGCAGGATGGAAGAACCCTGTTCCATCGCCCAGCAGGATCGACACCGTGCCATCGCCGAAGTTGGCCACCGCCAGGTCGAGGTTCCCATCGCTGTTGAAGTCGCCCACCGCTATGGAAAATGGATTGGAGGTCGTCCCGCTTCCTACCGACACCATCGAGCCTGAAAATGTTGTGAAGTTTCCTGCTCCATCGCCCAGCAGGATCGATACCGTGCCGGAGTAGCTGTTGGTCACGGCCAGGTCGAGGTTCCCATCGCCGTTGAAGTCGCCTACCGCTACGGAAGTTGCTCCGCCTACACCCGGCGCAGTCGAGAAGGCTGCGAACCCGTAGCCTTTGCTCGCTGGATCAAGAGTCTGCGTGTTCAGCACCGCATTGCCGTTCGACGCGTCCAGAAACGACACCATGCCGGTCGGTAGCACCGTCGTCAGCGCGGTGACCATTCCCGTCAGCATGTAGTTCCCCGCCACCCCCGTCGAGCTGATCGCCGTCGTCGTCGGTAGCTGCGATGTTCCGCTCACCGTCACCGCCTGATACGAGCTGACGCTGATGGCCAGCCCGGACGATCCCGTATAGATTGCGCTGATCTCATGCAGGCCCATGCCCAGGTGTACGCCGGGGCCCACGCTGGAGAGAGCCAACTGCCCAGAGCCGCTGCCATTCAGCGGCGTCTTTCCCAGAACACTCCCTCCCGGCGATGCCAGATTGTCGCGGAACTCCACGCTTCCCGCCGTCACCGGAAGGCCCCCCGACAGCACCGTAGCCGTCAGTGTCTCGCTCGCCCCAACCGTGATTGCGCCACTCGATACGCTCAGGCTGGTCGCCGTTTGTCCCGCCGCCGCGCAGCACAAGGTGATTCCAACCAGAAGCGCCAATACCGGCAGACGCATCAGCGCAATAATCGAGTGGATCAACCGCACGAATTTCCGCCAGATGGAGGCGGAACTCTCACCAGGATGCTGCGTCGTCGAATCTATGGCTGGGGCCTCTTCCTGCATATGCAACTGGTCGCCTCACTCCGCATTCGGTCCCGTACTCGCTTCCATGTCGGCTCCGCAACTGCGCTGTTGCCGGTGCCTTCAGGCTCCGTTGCGCGCCGCGCGGTTGCACCGGCAGACCGTCTGCTTCAGCCGCAAGTCTACAGTCGCTTGCACCCGTTCCCTGTGCCACTTTTGTTGCACTATTCAGTCAATTTGGGGGATACAGCGCGCCGCAAAATCACGCGCTTCGTCGTCTGCTGAAAGCCACTTAGCCGTCATGCAGCGGGGTCTTCTGAGAGACTCAGTTCCGTCCGTCCCGCCGCGCTTTATTCCGCGTCCGCTGCGCCCTTGAAGTGCTCCCGGATCCGTGCCGCCGTCGCCGCGCTCACCACCGACGTCAGCGCGTCGGGCCCAGCCTGCCCGATGGCGCGCACGCTGCCGAAGTGTTCCAGCAGCCGCTGCCGCGTGCGCGGGCCAACCCCCGCAATTGTGTCCAGCTCGCTGTCGCGGTCGCGCATCTCGCGCCGCTTGCGGTGGTAGGTCACCGCGAAGCGGTGGCTCTCGTCGCGGATCATCTGCACCAGGTGCAGCACAGGCGAGCGCCGGTCCAGCACGATCGGCTCTTGCTCCTGCCCATGCACGTACAGCACCTCTTCGCGCTTTGCAATCGACGCCAGCGCCGGTTCGCCCGGCACTCCCGGCTGTATCCCGATCTCCGCCAGCGCCGCAACCGCCGCATGGAGCTGCCCCACTCCCCCGTCGATCAAAATCAGCGACGGCATGCACTTCGTGCCGTTCTCGTTTTGCTGGTCCAATAATCGTTTGTAGCGCCGCCCCACCACCTCGCGCATCGACGCAAAGTCGTCCACCCCCGTCACCGTCTTCACCTGGAACTTGCGGTACTCCGACTTCTTCATTGCGCCGTCCTCCCACACCACCATCGACGCCACCGTCTCCGTCCCCTGGATGTGCGAGATGTCGAAGCACTCGATCCGCCGCGGCAGCTTCTCCAGCGTCAGCGCATCCTGCAACGCCGCCTGGATCGCCTTGATGCTCGGCTGTAGCACGCGGAATCGCTGGTCGTACGACTGCTTCGCATTCAGGCACACCAGGTCCACCAGCGAGCGTTTCTCTCCCCGTTGCGGCGTCAGTATCTCAATCCGGTGTCCCGTCCGCTCCGTCAGCAGCTCGCCCAGCACCGCGCGGTCCGCAAAGTCCACAGGCACCAAAACCGTGCGCGGCACATAAGCGTTGCCAAGGTAGATCTGCTTCAGCAGGGAACTGAAGAACCCCGCCGCGCTGAACTCAGCCGCCGCCTCGCTCGCATCCGGCTTCGGTTCCTCACCGGACTCCTCGGCACCCGTCTCGTCGATCAGCTCCGGCAGCTCCTCCCAGAACATCTCACGCCGGTCCACAATCTTGCCCCCGCGCATATGAAAAAGGTTCACCGCCAGCCTTCCATTCTCGTAGTGGAAGCCGAAGACGTCGGCGTCCTCGTCGTCCGCCGTGGCCACGCGCTGCTTCTCCTGCATCTGGTGTACGGTGACGATCTGGTCGCGCAGCCGCGCCGCGGCCTCGTACAGTTCAGCCTCCGCGGCCTCCTCCATGCGACGCGTCAACTCGGCCTCCAGCTCGCCCGCCTTGCCGTTGAGAAACATCTGCACGTCGCGGATCGCCTGCTTGTAAGCCTCCGGCGTAGTCAGTCCCTCCACGCACGGCCCCAGGCAGCGCTTGATGTAGTACTGCAAACAGGCGCGCGGGTGATATCGAGACAGGTCCACCGAGCAGCTTGGAATCAGAAAACTCCGATGGATCAGCTCCACTAGCCGGTACGCCAGGCTGCTGGGAAAGTACGGCCCAAAGTACGCCGAGCCGTCCCGCCGCAGCCGCCGCGTCACAAACACCTTCGGAAATCGGTCCTTCATTGTCAACTGAATATACGGATAAGTCTTGTCGTCGCGCAGCAGGATGTTGTATCGCGGCTGCCGCTGCTTGATCAGGCTGTCTTCCAGCGCCAGCGCCTCGCGCTCGTTGCCCACCGTGATGTACTCAATGTCCACCGCCTCGCGCATCAGCGAGCCGGTCTTCGCATTTGCCTGGCTCGACTCCAGAAAGTACGATCGAACCCGCGCGCGCAGGTTCTTCGCCTTGCCCACGTAGATCACCGTGCCCTCGGCGTTCTTGTACAGGTAGCAGCCGGGCAGCGCGGGTATTGTGCGGATTTTTTCGTGCAGGTCCATTGAAGTTCCGCGGCGCAGAGAGATGCGCTACGTCGAGTTTAGTCGCCAGCCACTCAACCCTCACCACGTCGTCGTTCTGCCGCAGCCGCCGCGAAAGCCGTCATTCTGCCGCATCCCTCCCCGCACGTCGTCGTTCTGGCGCAGCCAGAATCTCCGTATTTGCGCTTGCTGTTGCCTGTTCTCGCCCTTGACCTTGATCGAGAGTTGCCGTTATTTCGCCTTATGTTCTATATTTATTCGTCCCCTCCCCCCTCCCCCCTCCCAGGGGTATCTTGCGTGGAACTTGTTTTGTATCAACAGGACAGCGGAATCAAGCGCCGCCAAAGTGGTCATTTCAGCTACTTTACATCTAAAATATCTATTATGAATCGTTTACGGCGTATCGAGGGAGCTGTGAGCGTGGGCCCGCGAAGTTCGTTGAATTCGATCCATAGGTTAATTGTAGCAAGCGGAGCATAACTAGTATGCCAACTTTTTAAAGGATTTATGTGGTTTGGTTGGAGTGGTTTAGGTGGAATTTGGGGGTTCGAGGGGCTTGACAACATGGATTTGCTGGAGTTTTTGCGGGGTGGGGTGCGAAAAAAAGACCCGGGGCTGAATCTCCTTGATTCAATTTGGTTTATTCAGGGGGCTGAACAGGCTGCGGAAAAAGGGTTGTTTGGCGCTACGAGCAAAAGTCCCGGGGCTAAAGCCCCTTGAATCCATTGGCTTTATTCAGGGGGCTGAAGCCCCCTGCTCCCTCCGAAAGACAAAAAAGGGGTTTTTCCGCAGCCTGTGAAGCCCCCTGCTCCCTCCGGAGAACAGACAACGGCAAGGGCGAGAACTGACAACGGCAAGGGCGAGAACAGACAACGGCAAGGGCGAGAACAGGCAAGGGCAAGGGCAAATACGGAGATTCTGGCTGCGCCAGAATGACGACGTGTGGGGCTGCGCCAGAATGACGACGTGTGGGGCTGCGCCAGAATGACGACGTGTGGGGCTGCGCCAGAATGACGACCCGGGCTACAGCGAAGATTAAATGAAATGGGCGCGCCTATGTAAGGCGCGCCCATTAAATGGTTTGAATATCGGCTATTTTGCAGCCGAGTTGGCCACAATCTGCGAGAACGAAGCCGCCTCAAGGCTCGCTCCGCCCACCAGCGCTCCGTCGATGTCTTCCAGAGCGCAAAGGATGGCCGTGTTGTCCGGCTTCACAGAGCCGCCGTACAGAATGCGCGTGCTTGCGGCAAGCTCCGCCGAGAGCGACTTGGCGATCTGC
>Ga0302279_10002291_pt1 | contig 25716 bp, 26 predicted proteins | sample III_Bog_N3_3_FD_194541 | JGI IMG/M metagenome (GOLD analysis project Ga0302279, IMG submission 194541) | Peat permafrost microbial communities from Stordalen Mire near Abisko, Sweden - III_Bog_N3_3 | ecosystem: Environmental > Terrestrial > Soil > Wetlands > Peat | place: Sweden: Abisko... | reverse complement strand
CACGATCACGTTCTAAAGGGGCTGCGCGGCGAAGTGCAGTGGCCAGCGATACCGGCCAGGCTGAATGCCGGCACTGAGGCCGAGACGGAACGTCAGCGACAGCGCTTCACTGCGCGGCCGGTCCCAACGCTGCACGATCGTGCCTCCCTCCGGGCCGAGGCGCGCATCACCGGTGACGCCGCGCACGTCGATCGAATGCACCAGCGGACTCATCGGCAGCACCTCCAGCGCATAGCCGTCACGCGCGTTGCTTATCACCCGAAGCAGGGTCGGTTCGGTGACATCCACGTAGCCGCGCTCGAGGTCCGCCGGCGTGATCTGCAGTGCCGGCTGCTGCGAGAGAACCTCGACACGCGCGACGACCGGCACGGTGATCAGTACGCTGACGGTGCCCTGCGTCTCGCCCGCAATCAGTGCCGGGGCCATGCACAGGCCCAGCAGTGCGGCTGCGGCCAGGCGGCGGGTTGGGTTTCTTTCAGCAGTATTCATCACCTCAGATTAGCGGCCGGCAGGCCGTCAACTTGAGCCGGATCGCACGCGATCCGGCAGCCGATTACATAATGGTGCGCCGCGCCGACGCGGCCGCCTTCAGGCGCGCTCGAACCGCGCCAGTATCTCGACGTGCAGGGTGTTGGGCAGCAGATTGAACACCTGCAGCTGCGCGAGCCGCAGCCGGCCACCCGCGGTCAGGCGCGCGGTGTCGGCAAGAAAAGCCTCGAGTCCGCAGCTGACATAGATGAATCGCGCCGGCGGGTCGCGCAGCAGCGCAGCCAGCAGCCCGGGATCGAGCCCCTTGCGCGGTGGGTCGGCGATCACGACGTCCGCACCCCGCGCGCAGGCATGCATCGCGCCGGCGTCCCCAGGCCAGACGGTGACTTTCGCGCGAGCGTCGTGCTGGAGTGCCGCCAGCCCCAGCTCCAGGCCGAGCAGCGATTGCGGGGCCGCCTCGTTGAGGCTGATCGCGCTGACGCGATCGAGCAGCGACAGGCCGATCGCGCCGACGCCGGCATAGAATTCCGCGACCCGTGAGCCGGGTGGCACCCACGCAGCGACGCTCGCGATGAGTCCCGCTGCCAGATCGAGGTTGCTCTGTCCGAAGGCGCCCGGAGGGTAGTGCACGGCGGCGCCGCCGAAGTGTTCGACGACGCTGGCCGGCCCGCACCACGGAATGAAATCCGGGCCGAGGATCGTGTTGCCGTGGGCGGTGTTCACATTCACCCACAGGCTGTGCAGCTGCTTGCCGAGCCGTTCGCGCACCAGCGCCAGGCAAGGACCGAGCGGCTCGGGTGACGGGTCGTTGACGACGAGCACGACCTGGGCGGCCTGCGAGGCGCGCTCGACGACGACCTGCAGATAGCGCAGCAGGCCGAGCTGCGCCTGGTCGGAATAACAGGTCAGCCGCGTCTCGGCGATCGCGCGGCGCACGATACCCGCGACGCGATTGACCAGCGGATGATGCACGGCGCAGTTCGGGATGTGTACGACACGATGGGTGCCCAGTTCGAACAGGCCGACTTTCGGCGCACCGACGCGGCCGCGGATCGCGAGCCGCGCGCGCAGCCGGAAGCCCGCGCCGGCCGCAGATTCGACCGGCGGCTCAGGCAGCCCATGGTCGGCCGCCAGCCCTGCGAGCAACAGCCGCGCCGCCGGGTCGATACCGGGCTCAGCGTAGCGCGGGCATCCCGGGCATGGCGGGCGATGCGGACAGGCAGCGGGAAGCGCGCTCAGCGCGGCGCCATCCGCAGCGCGCCGTCCAGCCGGATCGTCTCGCCGTTCAGCATCGGGTTCTCGAGGATCTGCAGCGCCAGCTGCGCGAACTCCGCCGGTGCCCCGAGTCGCGCCGGGTGCGGCACCGCGGCACCGAGTGCCGAGCGGATGTCGTCCGGGACCCGCGCGAGCAGCGGCGTATCGAAGATACCCGGGGCTATGCTGCAGACGCGGATCTGGCGCTTCGCGAGGTCGCGTGCGGCGACGAGGGTCATGCCGGCGACGCCCGCCTTCGATGCCGCATAGCCGATCTGCCCGATCTGGCCCTCGTAGGCCGCAATCGACGAGGTCAGCACGCAGACACCGCGGTCACCGTCGACCGGATCGTTCTGCGCCATGCGCGCCGCGGCAAGACGCAGGCAGTTGAAGGTGCCGAGCAGGTTGATCTGCACAATTGAGGCGAACTGCTCGAGGGACCCGGCGCTGCCGTCCCTCTCGACCGGGCGCACCGGCAGGTTGACGCCGGCGCAATGCACCAGCACACGCAGCGGCGCCCGCTCGCTCGCCGCATCGATGGCGGCAAGCACCTGCGCCGGATCGCGGACGTCGGCGCGGACGAACTGTACATGCCCCCCTAAGCTGAGCGCCGCCTGCGCCCCGCCCTCGTCGGACACATCGACAATCACGACCTCGACACCGCGCGCGGCCAGTTGCTGCGCGCAGGCGAGTCCCAGACCAGAGGCGCCGCCGGTGACAACGGCGGACAGATTGGCTAGCTGCATCGGTCGATCCCTCCCTTCAGATGACGCCGCGCGCGCGCAGCTCGGCAATGCGCGCCGGCGACAGGCCGAGCTGGCCCTGCAGTATGGCATCGGTGTGCTCGCCGAGCAGTGGTGCGGCACGGCCGTAGCAAACGGGAGTCGCCGACAGGCGCAGGGGGCTCGCGACCGCGGGCACTTCGCCGGCGGCCGTGTGCGGCAGCCTGACCTGCATCCGCCGGTGCCGGACCTGGGGATCGGCAAACACCTGGCGCATACTGTTGACGGGCCCGCAGGGCACGCCGGCCGCCTCCAGCAGCGGAATCCACTCCGTCACCGTGCGCGCGCGCATCACATCGGCAATGACCGGCACGAGCGAGCCGCGGTTGCGCGTGCGTTCGCCCGAGCGGGCATAGCGCGGATCGCTGGCGAGTTCCGGCCGTCCGATCGCGCCGCAGAAGGCCGCGTACTGCGCATCGTTGCCGACCGCGACGATGATGTCGGCGTCGCTGCCGCGGAATACCTGGTACGGAACGAGGTTCGGGTGTGCGTTGCCGAGGCGCTGCGGGACACGGCCCGAGGTGAAATAGTTCTGCGCCTGGTAGGAGTTGGTCGCGACGATGCAGTCCAGCAGCGACATGTCGATGTACTGGCCCTCGCCGCTCGTGTGCCGGTGTTCGAGCGCCGCGAGAATCGCTGTTGCCGTGTAGAGCCCGGTCATCAGGTCGCCGATCGCAACTCCGCTCTTCATCGGGCCCGCACCGGGCTCCCCGTCAGCCTGCCCGGTATAGCTCATCAGACCGGCCATTCCCTGGAACACGAAGTCGTAGCCCGGCAGGTCGGCGGACGGGCCGTCCTGGCCGAAGCCGGTGACCGAACAGTAGACGATGCGCGGATTGAGCGCGCGGATGTCGTCGTAGCCGAGGCCGTAGCGGGCGAGCGTGCCGACCTTGTAGTTCTCGACCAGCACGTCGACGTCGCGCGCCAGCGCGCGGATGATGTCCCGGCCCTCCTGCTTCGAGAAATCCACGGTCAGCGACCGCTTGCCGCGGTTGGCGCTGAGGAAATACGCGGAGTCGCGCGTCTCTTTTCCGGACGCGTCACTGACGAAGGGCGGCCCCCACGCACGGGTGTCGTCGCCGCCGGCGGGGCGCTCGACCTTGATCACCTCGGCCCCGAGATCGGCCAGAGTCTGCGTGGCCCAGGGACCGGCGAGGATCCGCGACAGGTCGAGGACCCGGATATGACCCAGAGCAGTGTTCATGGGCGCAACGTTACACAATCCGGCAGCGATGCGCCTCACTTGACGCGCGCAGCACGAAAGCGCCTGATTGCGGCATGCAGACGCGGATCACCGAGCTGTTCGGCATCCAGCACCCGATCATCCAGGGTGGCATGCACTACGTCGGTTTCGCCGGGCTCGCCGCCGCGGTGTCCAACGCCGGTGGCCTCGGCATCATCACTGGCCTCACGCAGCGCACACCCGAGGCGCTCGCAGCGGAGATCCGCCGCTGCCGCGAGCTGACGGACAAGCCCTTCGGCGTCAACCTGACCTTCCTGCCGATCGTCACGACGCCGGACTATCCGGGGTACATCCGCGCGATCATCGAGGGCGGCGTACGCATCGTTGAGACGGCCGGCAACAACCCCCAGAAATTCCTGCCAGCCCTGCAGGGTGCCGGCGTCCGCGTGATCCACAAATGCACGTCACTGCGCCACTGCCTGAAGGCCGAGTCGATCGGCGTCGATGCGCTCAGCGTCGATGGCTTCGAGTGCGGGGGCCATCCCGGCGAGGACGACGTGCCGAACTTCATCCTGTTGCCGCGCGTCGCCGAGGAGCTTCGCATCCCGTTCGTCGCTTCCGGCGGCATGGCCGACGGCCGCTCGCTGGTTGCCGCGCTGTGCCTCGGCGCGGAAGGAATCAATATGGGTACGCGATTCATTGCGACCCGCGAAGCGCCGGTGCACGACAACGTCAAACAGGCGATTCTCGCCGCATCCGAACTCGACACGCGCCTGGTGATGCGCTCGCTGCGCAATACCGAGCGGGTCCTGAACAACGCCGCTGTGGAGCGCCTGCTGGCGAAGGAACGCGAGCTGGGCGCCTCCTTGAGCTTCGATGACATCCGCGAAGAGGTCGCGGGAGTCTATCCGCGGATCATGCGCGAGGGCGCTGTCGACGCCGGGGCCTGGTCCTGCGGCATGGTGGCAGGGCTGATCCACGATATCCCGACGGTCGCGGAACTCATCGATCGCATCCTGCGCGAAGCCCGCGAGATCATTACGGGGCGCCTTCCCGGCTTCCTCGGCAGTTGAAATCGGCGCTGTGGAGGGCCACGATAGGCGCGGCCTGACGGCCCGGTGATATATCATATGCATCGATGGGGGGTTCCGGGGACTCTCCACGCCTAAAATAAAGGGGAGACTCCAGTGTTATCCGATATCGAAATTGCGCAGCGCGCGACCTTGAAGCCCATCCTGGATATTGCCAAGGGACTCGGCATCCCGCCGGAAGCGCTCGACCCTTACGGCCACTTCAAGGCCAAGATCTCCCTGGAATACATCAACGGCCTGAAGTCCCGCCCCGATGGCAAGCTGATCCTCGTGACCGCGATGAGCCCCACCCCGGCGGGTGAGGGCAAGACGACGACGACCGTCGGCCTCGGCGACGCACTGAACCGCATCGGCAAGAAGGCCGTGATCTGCCTGCGCGAGCCGTCCCTCGGACCGGTGTTCGGCATGAAGGGCGGCGCGGCGGGCGGCGGCTACGCGCAGGTCGTGCCGATGGAAGACATCAACCTGCACTTCACTGGTGACTTCAACGCGATCCAGCTGGCCAACAACCTGCTCGCGGCGCTGCTCGACAACCATATCCATCACGGCAACGAGCTGGACATCGACGTTCGCCGCATCACCTGGAAGCGCGTCCTCGACATGAATGACCGCGCGCTGCGCGAGATCGTCGCCTCCCTCGGCGGCCCGGGCAACGGCTTCCCGCGCCAGGACGGCTTCGATATCGTCGTTGCCTCCGAGGTCATGGCGATCCTGTGCCTGAGCACGAGCCTCGCGAACCTGAAGGAGCGCCTCGGCAACATCGTCGTGGGCTACACCCGCGCCCAGAAGCCCGTCACGGCCCGCGACCTGCAGGCGCATGGCGCAATGGCCGTGCTGCTGCGCGAGGCGCTGAAGCCCAACCTGGTCCAGACCCTGGAGAACAACCCGGCCTTCATCCATGGCGGCCCGTTCGCGAACATCGCGCACGGCTGCAACTCGGTACTCGCGACGCAGACTGCGCTGAAGCTCGCCGACTACGTCGTCACCGAGGCGGGCTTCGGTGCGGATCTCGGCGCCGAGAAATTCATCGACATCAAGTGCCGCAAATCGGGACTGCGGCCGTCGGCGGTCGTGATCGTCGCGACCCTGCGCGCGCTGAAATTCCATGGCGGCGCGGAACTCAAGGACGTCAACACGCCGAACCTGGCAGCGCTGGAGAAGGGCATCGCGAACCTGGAGCGCCACGTCAGCAACGTCCAGAACCACTACGGTCTGCCCGTCGTCGTCTCGACCAACCAGTTCACCAGCGACACGCCCGAGGAATTCGCGCTGCTGGAGAAGCGCTTCGCCGGCATGAAGGTGCCGGTGATTTCGGCGCGCCACTGGGCCGACGGCGGCAAGGGCGCCGAGGCGGTCGCACATGCCGTCGTCAAGGTCGTCGAGGAAGGTAAGAACAACTTCCACTACGTCTATGAGGACGATCTGTCGCTGTGGGACAAGATGAGCGCCATTGCGACCAAGATCTACGGCGCAGCGGGCATCTCGGCCGATTCGAAGGTCCGGGCGCAGATCGCGCGCCTGCAGGCCGACGGCTACGGCCACTACCCGGTCTGCGTCGCGAAAACGCAGTACTCCTTCTCGACCGACCCGGCCGCCAAGGGCGCGCCGTCGGGCCACACCGTGAACGTCCGCGAGGTTCGCCTGGCGGCGGGCGCCGAGTTCATCGTGATGGTCTGCGGCGACATCATGACGATGCCGGGCCTGCCGAAGGTCCCGTCCGCGAACCGCATCGACATCGATGCGGACGGCAAGATCACCGGCCTGTTCTAGGCCTGGGCAGCGGGTCGCCCGTGCATGCGGGCGACCAGCTCCGCCTCGCCGCGGCTGAGCCCGAAGTCGGCCACCAGGCGCTGAGGGGGGATGCCGTGTCGCGCAGAGTCGATAGCGAGGTCGAACGAGCGGCCGTCGGCGCGGCGTTCCACGAAGCGCAAGCGCTCGACGATGCGGCCGTGGGCAGCCTCGAGACTGGCGATGCGCTGCGCTGCGAGCGCTTCGCTCTCGGCAGCCCGTGCGTTGGCGCGGACGAGCTCCGCACGCAATGACTCGATGCCGCCGGCCAGCGCCTCGCAGCGCTTGTGCAGGTGGCGGTCCGTCAGCGCACTGATCGCCAGCCACAATAGTGCGAAGGCCGCGCCGGCCGCCGCGATGCAGGCAACGACGGAATTCGGATGCAGGTTCAGCTCGGTCAGTGACGACAGGTTCATCGCGTGGGCTCCTTCGGGGCAGGCGCGTCGGCGCCGGTGGGTGTCAGGGTCGTCGCCGTGGGTCCGGCGTCAGCTGTATTCGCGGCCTGCGCGGCGGCCGCATCGCCGGCGGGCGCATCCGCTGCCGCCGCATGCTCGAGGATCAGGATCGACACTCGCCGGTTCGCGTTGCGGCCTTCGACGGAATCGTTGGGGTGGATCGGGTGGAACTCGCCGAAGCCGACGATCTCGAGGCGCAGCGGATCGACGCCCGCCTTGGTGAATTCATGCACGACGCTGGCCGCGCGCGCCGCCGACAGTTCCCAGTTCGACGGGAACGCCGTGGTGTGGATCGGCCGGTCGTCGGTATGCCCCTCGACGCGGATCGGGTTCGGAAACGGCTTCAGCACCTCGGCAAGCTTGTCCATGACCGGCACCGCGGGCTCGGAGAAGCCGCCCGAGCCGCTCGGAAACAGGATGTCGGTGTTGATCTCGACCTCGACCCACAGCTTGTCGCGTCGGACGCGCACGAGCTTCGCGTCGATCAGGTCCTGCATCGCCTTCTCGACGTCGCGCGCCACGCGGTCGAGCGCAGCCTGGGGCCCCGTGGCCGGGCCTCCGCCACCGGCGGCGGCGAGCATCTTCGGGCCCTCGCCTTCGCCCATCTTCGGACCACCCCGGCCGGGGAGCTTCAGCAGCACGGTCGGCGTGACGCCGGTCAGCTGCTTGTCGCCACCCTTGCCGTTTTCCTTCTCGCCGATGTTGACGGGTCGCAGGCTCTTCGGCGCGCCGCGGAACGCGGCGATCATCGCGTCGGACAGCACGCGGAACTTGCCTTCGTTGACCGACGAGACGGCATACATGACGGTGAACAGCGCAAACAAGAGCGTCACCAGGTCGCCGTAGGGAATGGCCCAGGCCTCCGCGTTGACGTGCTCCTCGTGTTTTTTCTTGCGTGCCATCGTTCAGATCCGCTCAGTGGTGGAAATAGCCCTTAAGCTTGGCTTCGATGTTGCGCGGGTTGTCGCCGTGCGCAATGCCGATGATGCCCTCGATCGCCATCGTGCGGATCTGCACCTGGTCGTGGATCACCGACTTCAGCTTGTTGCCCATTGGCAGGAAAATCAGGTTGGCGAAGGCGATGCCGTAGATCGTCGCGATGAACGCGGCGGCGATGCCGTGGCCGAGCTTGGACGGGTCGGTGAGGTTCTGCATGACCGCCATCAGGCCCATCACCGCGCCGATGATGCCGAGCGTCGGGGAATACACACCCATGGCCTCGAACACCTTCGCCGCCTGCGTGTCGAAGTGCTCGATCGCCGACAGCTCGATCTCCATGCTGCTGCGGATCGAGTCCGGCTCGCCGCCGTCGACGAGCGACTGCAGCCCCTTCTTCAGGAAGTCGTCGGGTTCCGACTCGACCGCCGACTCCAGGCCCAGCAGTCCCTGCTTGCGCGCGATGTTGCTCCACTCGACGATCTTCTCGATGACCGCCGTCGAATTGGCAGCGGGCGGCTTGAACACCCAGACAATGATCTTCCAGGCCCGCAGGAACGTCGGCAGCGGCGTCTGTATCAGGCTGGCGGCGAGCGTACCGAGCACGACGATGACGAATGCGGCACTGCCCACGAGGGCGCCCGCACTGCTGCCCTTGAGGATCGCACCGCCGATGATGGCGACGAGCCCGAGTACGACGCCGACGAGAGTCAGGATATCCATGAGTTATTCCGGGGCAAGCCACTCGCCGAGGCGCGAGCGCAGGCGCACGAGCGCCTGACCGTGGATCTGGCAGACGCGTGATTCGGACACCTCGAGGACCTCGCCGATCTCCCGCAGGTTCATCTCGTCGTCGTAGTAGAGCGACAGCACCAGCTGTTCGCGTTCCGGCAGCTGGCCGATGGCCGTCGCCAGCGCCTGGCTGAAACCGAGCTCGCGGATGTTGTCGAAGGGACCGGGACGCTCATCGCGGGCGTTGTCGGCCGGATTGGAATCGTCATCGCCGGATGAAACCTGGTCGAAGCTGAACACGCGGCAGGTCGCCGCATCCTGGACCACCTTGTGATACTGCTCGAGGGAGATGCCGAGTTCGCGGGCGATCTCCGCCGGACTTGCATCCTGCCCCTTTTCGTTCTCGATGCGCCGGACCGCATCCGCCATCTCGCGCATGCTGCGGTGCACAGAGCGCGGCGTCCAGTCGGACTTGCGCACTTCGTCGAGCATCGCACCACGGATGCGGATCCCGGCGTAGGTCTCGAAATTGGCGCCCTTGTCGGGCGAATAGTTCTTGCCGGCATCCAGCAGTCCGATCATGCCGGCCTGGATCAGGTCATCGACCTCGACGTGGGGAGGCATGCGGCTCACGAGGTGATAGGCAATGCGCTTGACGAGATCGGCATGCCGCAGGATGAGGTCCTGCTGGGACAGCCGGTCGCTCGGCACGTCCGTACCGTCAGCTGCCGCGCCGCGCCACTGCGAATTTGCGTATTTCGTACTTGCTCTCATTGCAATACTGTCTCAGGACCCATCCCGGCCCCCACCATCCGCTCCACGAAGAATTCCAGGTGCCCACGCGCACCCTGCGGTACAGCCCATTTATCGGACCTGTTGGCCAGATTCTTGAGGGCTACGGATGAAATAGATCCCGGATACAGCTCGACGACCGCACCCTGGCGCTGTACCGAGCGGCGCAGGTAGTCGTCGTAGGGGATGGAACCGGCAAACTCGAGTGTCACATTGAGAAACCGGTCACAGACACGCTGGATCTTGCTGAACAGGGCCTGGCCTTCCGCGGCGCGGCGCGTCTGGTTGGCAAGGATCTGGAACTTCGCGACGCCATGCTCGCGGCTCAGCACCTTGATCAGGGCATAGGCGTCGGTGATCGATGCCGGCTCGTCGCAGACGACCACCAGCACATGGTGCGCCGCCTGCGTGAACGTCACGACGCTGTCGTGAAGCCCGGCAGCCGTGTCGACGATCAGCGTGTCGACGCGATGGTACAGGTCGCTGAACGCGCGGATGATCCCGGCATGCTCGGCCGGCGAGAGGTTCGCCATGCCCTTCAGGCCTGACGCCGCCGGTACGATCTGCAGACCGCGCGGACCGGTCACGATCGTATCCTCGAGCGTGCACTCGCCGCGTATCACGTGCCCGAGGTGAAAGCGCGTGCGCAGTCCGAGCAGCACGTCGACGTTCGCGAGGCCGAGGTCGGCATCGACGAGCATCACATCCCGACCCTGGGCCGCCAGCGCGACCCCGAGGTTGGTCGAGATCGAGGTCTTGCCGACGCCGCCCTTGCCACCGGTGACTGCGATGACCCGGACCGGGCGATTCGCGTTGATGCGCGACCAGGTTTCCGCCTGTTGGGGCGTGGGCTTGCCGTCATGCATGGGCCTGCTCCCGCCGCGCGATCGGCGGCACCGGGCGGCCGGCATCGCTGACCGGCCCCCGTCGCTCCTTGAACTGGCGCGCGGCGCGCACCAGCCAGACGCGCCGCTGGTGCGCCGAGTGCACGTCCTCGGGAACCCGCTGACCGTTGCAGAGGTAGGCAATCGGCAGGCGGTTACGCACTGCCGTGGACAGCGCTGCGCCGAAGCTCGCGGCCTCATCGACCTTCGTCAGGATGCAGGCGCGTGGCGCCAGCGGCGCGAACGCCGCGGTGATCTCCTGCAGCGCATGCGACTCGCCCTGTGCCGGCAGCGCCAGCATCACGCTGGCCCGCGGCGCGCCCTGGCGCAGCATGCCGAGCTGCTCGCCGAGGCGCTCATCGCGCGGGCCCACGCCGGCAGTGTCGATCAGCACGAGCTGCTTGCCGCGCAGGCGCTCGAGCACCTGCGTGAGCTCGCGCGCACTGTCGGCAGCGTGCAGCGGGCATCCCAGGATGCGTGCGTAGGTCTGCAGCTGCTCGCGGGCGCCGATCCGGTAGCTGTCGGTACTGACGATTGCCAGTCCGGTGCTGCGATGCTTCAGTGCCCAGCGCGCCGCGAGCTTGGCGATCGTCGTGGTCTTGCCGACGCCCGTCGGCCCTACGACCGCGACGATGCCGCCCTCGGTGCAGGTGGTGTCCTGGGCGAGCGGCAGGTGCTTCGCGAGCAGTGCCAGAGACAGGTTGGCCGGATCCTGCAGCGAAGTCTGCTTCGGCGCGGTGCCGGCGAGCATCCGCGCGACGTCCGGCGCGATATCGAGCGCCAGCAGCTCCTCGAGGATGCGCGTCTGCAGCGGCTCGCGGCGGGCCCGGTCGTGCCAGGCAAGACTCGCCAGCTCGCTCTCCAGCAGGAAGCGCAGGCTCTGCAGCTCGCTGCGCACGCCGGCCAGCTGCGGATCCGCGGCCGCGACGGCAGGCTCGGACGCGCGCCGTTCGATGCCGCCGGGCGCCACCGACAGCCCGAGGTCGGGTACGGAGATCACCACTGGCGCCGGATCGACCTGGGACGTGCGCACGGGGGCAGCGCGCGGGATCAGCGTCTCGTCGTAGTCCACTGCCGCCACGACCTCGACGCCGTCATCGATGCGGCGGCTGGACAGGATCACCGCCTCTTCGCCCTGTTCCGCACGCACCTGCGCCAGCGCGAGGCGCATGCTGGCAGCCGTGTAACGTTTGATCTTCATAACTTACCTCTCAAGGGAATGATCGCCGTCGGTCATCGACCGACGGCGGCGATGACTCGTATCCGCCGGTTCTCGGGAATTTCGTTGTAGGCCAGCACGGCGAGACCGGGGCTCGCATAGCGCATCAGGCGCGCGATCCACGGCCGCAGGCGCGGCGCGACCAGCAGGACCGCAGGCTCGCCCGCGGCTTCCTGGCGGCGGGTGCGGTCGACCAGCGCGGTCTGGATCCGGTCCGCCAGCGAGGGCTCGAAGCCCGGGCCGCCGTCGGTGCCCGTTCCCATCGAATCCTGCAGCGTCTGCTCGAGGCCCGCGTCGAGCGTGATCACCGGCAGTTCCGCCCGCAGGCCGCCGACGCCCTGCACGATGGTGCGTCCGAGCGCGACGCGCACGGCCGCCACCAGTGCGGAGGGGTCCTGGATCTTGGGCGCGAGCTCGGAGAGCGTCTCGCAGATCGTACGCATGTTGCGGATCGGCACGCGCTCGAGCAGCAGGTTCTGCAGCACCTTGACGACCACGCTCATCGGCAGCAGCTTCGGCACCAGGTCCTCGACGAGTTTCGGCGCGGTCTTCTGCAGGCGCGTGAGCAGCTGCTGGACCTCCTCGTGGCCGAGCAGCTCGTGCGCGTGCGTCTGCAACAGGTGGCTCAGGTGGGTCGCAATGACGCTGCTGGAGTCGACGACGGTGTAGCCCTGCGCCTGCGCCTGCTCGCGCCGCGTCTTGTCGATCCACACTGCGTCGAGGCCGAAAGCCGGATCCTTGGTCGGCGTGCCCGGGATCGTCCCGGAGACCTGCCCGGGATTGATCGCCATTTCCTTGTCGGTGAACACCTCGGACTCGCCGACCGGCGCCCCGAGAATGGTGATCCGGTACGCGTTCGGGGCCAGCTCCAGGTTGTCGCGGATGTGCACCGCCTGGACCAGGAAGCCGAGCTCCTCCGACAGCTTCTTGCGCACTCCCTTGATGCGTCCCATCAGCTCCCCGCCCTGGTTGCGGTCCACGAGCGGGATCAGGCGGTAGCCGACCTCGAGGCCGATCAGATCGACCTGCTCGACGTCATCCCAGGACAGCTCGCGCTGCTCAGATGGAACCTTCGGGGCGGCCGCGGCCGGCAGCGCGGCTGCGGCGGCGAGTGCCACCTTCTTCTTGCCGAGTGACCATGCCCCGAAGCCCGTGAGTGCCGCCATCGACAGGAACACCAGGTTGGGCATGCCCGGAATCACCCCGAGCAGCCCGAGGATCCCTGCGGTCACCGCCAGGGCGCGCGGCTGCGACAGCACCTGCGAGGTGATCTGCTGGCTCATGTCGTGCGGGCGCGAGACGCGCGTGACCAGGATGGCGACCGCCACCGACAGCAGCAGAGCGGGGATCTGCGCGACCAGGCCGTCGCCGATGGTCAGCAGCGCGTAGGTCCTGCCGGCGTCGCCGAGCGACATGCCGTGCTGCGCGGCGCCGATGATCGTGCCGCCGAACAGGTTGATGAACACGATCAGGATGCCGGCGATCGCGTCGCCGCGGACGAACTTGCTGGCGCCGTCCATCGCACCGTAGAAGTCCGCCTCCTCGCGGATCTCCTGGCGCCGCACGGTCGCCTCGGCCTGCGTGATGATGCCTGCGTTCATGTCCGCGTCGATGGCCATCTGGCGCCCGGGCATCGCATCCAGGGTGAAGCGTGCGCTCACCTCGGAGATGCGCCCCGCACCCTTCGTGATTACGACGAAGTTGATGATGACGAGCACGATGAAAACGACCAGGCCGACCGCATAGTTGCCGCCGACGACGAACTTGCCGAAGGCGGCGATGACGTTGCCCGCCGCGTGCGCACCGGTGTGTCCGTTGATCAGCACGATGCGCGTCGAGGCGACGTTGAGGCCGAGGCGCAGCAGCGTCGCCCCGAGCAGCACGGTCGGGAAGGTCCCGAACTCCAGCGCCCGGCGCACGTACATGACCGCGAGCAGGATGACCAGCGACAGCGAGATGTTGAACGTGAAGAAGATGTCGAGCAGGAACGCCGGCAGCGGCAGGACCATCATTGCCAGCACGGTCATGACCAGCAGCGGTACGCCGAGGCCGTTGCGCGCGAATTCCCCGAGGTTGGCCAGGATGGCGCGCATGCTCAGGCGTCCTCGAACTCGCCGCCGATGGCGGGGTCGGGCCGGGCGAGCCGCGCGGCTGCCGTCGGGTTCAGCGTACGCACGCGGAACACATAGGACAGGACCTGCGCGACCGCAAGATAGAGGCCGGCAGGGATCTCACGGTCGAGGTCCGTACTGCCGTACAGGGCCCGCGCGAGTTTCGGCGACTCGAACACGGCGACGCCGTTCTCGGCGGCGATGCGGCGGATGTTCAGCGCCACGAGATCGACGCCCTTGGCGAGCACGCGCGGTGCGCGCATCTTCGCAGGATCGTACTTCAGCGCCACGGCGAAGTGCGTCGGGTTGACGATCACGACGTCGGCGCCCGGCACCTTCTGCATCATGCGGCGACGGGCGATCGCCTGCTGCACCTGGCGAATGCGGCGCTTGGTCTCAGGGTTGCCGTCGCTCTCCTTGGCCTCGTCGCGCACTTCCTGGCGGGTCATGCGCAGGTTGCGGTGGTACTGGAACAGCTGCAGCGGCACGTCGACGAGCGCGACCACGCTCAGCGATGCGGACAGCATCACGAACGCCAACGCCACCAGGTAAGCCCCGCGGCCGATCGCCGCCCGTGGGGCCATGTGCCCCACCCCCATGACGTCGCCGAACAGGTGCATCGCCACGCCGGCGCAGACCCCGCCGACGACCAGGACCTTCAACAGCGCCTTGCCGAGTTCGCCGGCGCCCTGTACGCCGAACAGGCGCTTGATGCCCTCCAGCGGACTCAGGCGCGAGAAGTCGGGGATCATCGGTTCGAGGCTGATGTTCCAGCCGCCGAGCGCGATGGCGGCTGCGAACAGCAGAACGACCACCGCAGCGAACACAGGCAGCAGCATGCCGATCATGGAGCGCGTCGCCATGCCGAGCGTGCCGAGCATCGACAGCGGGTCCGCCAGCTGCTGCGGCGTCACCGACAGCCCCGCGCGCATGACCTCGGCCATGCGGCCTGCGGCCCAGCCGCCGAGCACGACCAGCGTCGCACTGCCGCCGATCATCGTCGCGAAATTGCCCAGTTCGCGCGAGCGCGGAACCTGGCCCCGCTCACGTGCCTGGTCCAGCCGCCGTTGCGAAGGCGGTTCGGTGCGTTCGGACTGTTCTGTGTCGGCCATGGCTCTAGGGCACCAGTGAGTGGGCCGGGGAGAGCATCGAGGAAACGGCGCCGAGGGACTCGCCGATCAGGCCCGCGGTATTCGCGAGCAGCGCATCGACGCCGAGGATCAGTACCGTGAAGCCGGCGAGCAGCGTCAGCGGAAAGCCGATGCCGAACAGGTTCAGCTGCGGCGCGGCCCGGGTCACGACACCCAGCGCCATGTTGATGATCAGCAGCGCGATGACGGCCGGCAGGGAGATCAGCAGCCCGGCCGAGAATACGTGGCCGCCCCAGGTGGCGACTGCCTCGAGGAAGCCGCTGCCCAGCGCGGTCGCGCCGATCGGCAGTGACTGGAAGCTTGCGGCAAGGACGCCGAGCAGCATCACGTGGCCGCCCAGGCTCAGCCAGGTCAACAGCCCCAGCAACATGAACAGCTGGCCGACGACGGTCGTGTTCGCGCCGCGCAGCGGATCGACCAGGGTCGCAAAGCCGAGTCCCATCGTCATCGAGACCGACTGCCCCGCGAGGCTCAGGGCCTCGAACGACACCTGCACGACCGTGCCGATCGCCAGCCCGACGAGCAGCTCGCGCGCCGCTGCGCCAAGCCCGGCGCCGGAAAGGATCACAAGGCCTGCCGGCACCTGCGCCAGCGGCGCCATCAGGAAGGCGAGACCTAGCGTCAGCGCGATCTTGACCAGCCGCGGGACCACGCCCTGGCTGTACAGCGGCGCCGCAAGCACGAAGCCGCTGATGCGCAGAACAGGCCACCATAGCCGCTGCACCCAGTCGGCGACGAGCGCGACATCGAGGGTCAGCGGCTGCGGCGACATGCTGGCCACGCTTCCCTATCCGACCAGCGTCGGAATGCTGGTGTACAGGTCGCGCGTGAAATCCATCAGCACGCGCAGCATCCAGGGCCCAGCGACGAACAGCGTCACGACGATCAACAGCAGCTTCGGGATGAAGCTCAGGGTCTGCTCGTGCACCTGCGTCGCGGCCTGCAGCATGCCGATCACGAGGCCGGCGACCAGTGCGACCAGCAGCAGCGGCGCCGCCACCAGCACCGTGACCCACAGCGCGCTGTGCGCAAGGTCCATGACGTTTCCGGGGGTCATTGGTGGAAACTCGCAGCCAGCGTGCCCATCAGCAGCGTCCAGCCGTCCACCAGCACGAACAGCATGATCTTGAAGGGCAGCGAAATCAGCATAGGCGACAGCATCATCATGCCCATCGACATCAGCACGCTGGCGACGACGAGGTCGATGACCAGGAACGGGATGAAGATCATGAAACCTATCTGGAATGCGGTCTTCAGCTCGCTGGTCATGAAGGTGGGGACCAGCACGGTGAGCGGCACGTCTTCAGGTGCCGCGAACGGGCCCTTGCCGGACAGCTTCGTGAACAGCGCGAGGTCGGTCTCGCGCGTCTGTGCGAGCATGAACTGCTTCAGCGGCTGTACGGTGCGCTCGATCGCCATCTCACCGCTCAGCTGTCCGTCCATGTAGGGCCGGATGCCCTTCGTATAAGCCTGGTCGATCGTCCCGCCCATCACGAAGAACGTCATGAACAGTGCGAGTCCGGTCAGCACCTGGTTCGACGGCGTCTGCGCGAGCCCCAGCGCCTGACGCAGCAGCGACAGCACAATGATGATCCGTGTGAACGCCGTCATCGCCAGCAGCATCGCCGGCAGCAGCGTCAGCACCGTCATCAGGATCAGCACCTGCATCGACAGCGAATAGGTCTGCACGCCGTCGGCGGCGGTCTTGATTGCAACCGCGGGCAGCGCGATCTGCGCGTGCGCAAATGCCAGCGGCAGTGCGCACAGCAGGATGGCGAGGGCGATGCGCTTCACGCGCCGCGGCCCGTGCGCGCAAGCAGCTCGCGCAGCTTGTCGGCAAACGCGCTGGAAGGTCCCTGGCCCGGCGGCGGTCCGACGGGTGTCGTCACCAGCGGCTCAGGAAGAGGCGCCAGGGCAACGACGCCATTCGCGCCGACACCGACCAGCACCTGGGCGGCCCCGATGCCGACCAGTACGATGCGGTCGCGTGGACTCACCGCGAGCTGGTCGAGGATCACGATCGCCCCGCCGCCGCGCGGCCCCGCGATGCGCAGCCGCTTCAGCAGCCACGACAGCCCCAGGATCAGGCCGACGATCAGCACCAGGCTTAAGGTCAGCTGGGTCATGCTGCCGAAGGAGAGGGGCGATGCGGCAGACACCGTGTTCATCAGCCAACCTGTTGCATGCGTTCGGCAGGGCTGACGACGTCGGTGAGCCGGATGCCGAACTTCTCGTCGACGACGACCAGTTCGCCGCGCGCGATGCGCACGCCGTTGACCAGCACGTCGAGCGGCTCGGTGCTGAGCCGGTTGAGTTCGACGATTGCTCCCGGTGCGAGCTGCAGCAGGTCGCGCACGGTCATCTGCACGGTGCCCACCTCCAGCGACAGGGTCACCGCCACGTCGAGGATCAGGCTCAGATTCACCTCGCCGCCGCCGCTGGCCGGGGCGCCGGGGCCCAGGTCGCCGATCTGCGCGCGTGCCACCTTGCCGGGTTTGGGATCAGGAGTAGCCATGTTCAGGAACCTCTCAGCGTGATCTTCAGTGCATTGCGACCCTGCGACACGCCGAAGCGGCCGCGATACAGCGGAACATCGCCGGCGAGCAACGTCGCCTGCTGCGGGGGATCGATCGGAATGATGTCGCCGGGCACGAGGCGCACCAGCTCGCCAAGACTCGATCGCGGCATCCTGCAGCGCGGCGCCGATGACCGGGGCCCAGGATATGGGTGCGCGCGCCGCCGGCCGGCCGTTCTCGGAGGACAGCATGTCGCGCAGCGGCGCGATCAGCGTCTCCGGCAGCAACCAGCTGACGTGGCCGCTGCGCGTACCGAGCTGGACGCTGAACTTGACCACGACCAGCGCCTCGGCCGGTTCGCCGAAGCTCACCAGCCGCGGGTTGGTCTCCTGCTTGCCGACTTCCATCTCGACCGGCGACAGCGGCGCCCAGACAGCGGCCCAGTCGGCGGCGAGACCCTGCAGCATCAGTGCGAAGAAGCGCTGCGCCGCCGGCGATGCCGCAGCCTGGGCATCAGAGGACTCGCGCCCCGAGCCGCCGAAGAAGCCGTCGAGCAGCACCAGCAGCAGGTCGGGCTCGATGGTGACATAGCCCTGACCCGGCAGCGGCTTGAAGCGCAGCACCGCGACGCTGGCCGGGGTCGGCAGCGCCATCTGCAGTTCCAGCGCCGTCGCGCGTCGCAGGCCCTCGAACTGTACCGTGGGGCCGCGGCTGATCAGCGCCGCCAGCGTCGCGGCGGCACGCCCGGCGAAGTTCTTCGCCAGCATCTCGAGCATGGGCAGCTGCATGCGGCCGACGCGTCGTGATGCCAGGTCGTAGGGCTGGGCCCGGTCGTTGTCACGCGCCTCGAGCAGTGCCGAGACCTCCTCGTCGGAGATCGTCGTGCGGCCGCCTTCTGCAGTGGGCTGCGGAGAGGCTTCATTGGCCATCATTGCACCACAAAGCTGGTGAACAGCAGGTCGTCGACTGCGGGGGAACCTTCCTTCTTGAGGATCTTGTTTACCTCCGTGAGCGCTTCCTGACGCAGCTTGTCCTTGCCGTCGCGGGTCATCAGCGTCTGGTAATCGCGGTTACTCATCAGCAGCAGGAGGTTGTTGCGGAGCAGCGGCAGGTTCTTGGTCGCGCCGTCGAGCGCAGCCTTGTCGGTTGCCATCAGCTCCATCGTGATCTGCAGGAAGCGCACTGCCGAGCCTTCCTCGAAATTCACGACCAGCGGCGGATCGATCGCGAAATAATTGGACGCACCGCCGCCTTCGGCGCCGCCCTCACCGCCGTGGCCGCCGCCGCCGCTCTTGGCGACCTTGACCGGCATGACGGGAGTGATCTTGCCTTCCTCGCCGAGCTTGTACTCGAGAGGCGGGTGGAGCGTCGCGTTGACGTAGCCGCCGGCGACGACGGCGCCGAGGCAGACTACGAATATGCCGATCCCGTTGATGAGCTTCGGCACGAGCGTGCCGGGCGGCTTGGGAGCCGCTGGGGTTTTTTCTTCGGGTGCATCTGCCATGGTGTGGTTCCTCTAGCGGCACGAACGCCGCAAGAGGAATAGAGCAATTTCCATGCCAGCCTGGATTTGGCGATTTGTCCAGCTATTTCAGATGGTTACGAAATCTCCCCTGGTGTCGGGTTCTTGACGGTTCAGCCGAACCGCAGCGCAACCCGCAGCCCCGGATGCGCATCGTCGAGGATCAGGCGTGCACCGTGCAGCTTTGCCACCGCCGCGACCAGCGACAGGCCGAGCCCCGAGCCCGGCAGGTCCCGTGCCTCATCGAGCCGCACGCGCCGGCCGAGCACGAGTTCACGTTTGTCAGCGGGGATACCCGGTCCGTCGTCCTCGATGATGACCGCGGAGACGCCGTCGCTGGTCTGCAGCAGCACCTTGATGTGGCCGCCGGCAGGAGTGAACTTCAGCGCGTTGTCCAGCAGATTGGCGATCGCCTGCGCCAGCAGCTGGCGGCTGCCCAGCACCTGCACGCCCGGGACCACGCTGCCGACGAGGCGCAGGCCCCGCTCCTCGCTCACCGGTTCATACAGCTCGACCATGCTTGCGACCAGCGCCGAGAGGTCGACGGGCTCGCGCGCGACGGTGCCGGTCTCCGCCAGCGCGATACGCAGCAGCGCATCGAGGGTACCGCGCATGCGGTCGACCTCGGTGGTCACGCGCTCCAGCACACGCCGTTCGCTGGAGCCGGGCTCAAGCTGGCCGATCGCAGCCTCCGCCGTTGCCTGCAGACGGTTCAGCGGGGTGCGCAGGTCGTGCGCAGCCGAGTCCAGCACGGTGCGCATGCCCAGCGTCAGCTGCTCGATCTTCTCGAGCATGCGGTTGATCTCCAGCGCGAGTTTGTTGATCTCGTCCTCGGCATCGCGCACGGGGAGGCGCTGTGACAGGTCGCCCTGCATGATCTGCGTCGCAACCGCGGAGATCGCGCCGGCCTGCGCCAGGATGCGCCGTCCGAGCCAGATGCCGCCGCCGAGACCGAGCAGCAGCGTCGCGACGACCGCGGCAATCAGGCCGCGCAGCATGACGTTCTTGACGTCCTGGCGCTCCTGGACGTCGTGTCCGACCAGCATGCGGTAGCCCCCGTACAGCGGGAAGCGCCGTGCGCGCACCTCGTGTTCACGCGTCGTGTCGCCGTACGGCACGGAGACCTTGAACTGCACCCACTTGCCCTGGTCCTCGGCCGCCGTCGGCCAGGCCGGCACGTTGCCGGCAACCGGACGCAGCTGCGCGTCGACCATCAGGTATTCGGCGCCGCGCACGTCCTGGTCCTCGGAGCGCTGCTCGACCAGCTCGATGAAGTCGGCACGCGACAGCACCTGCACCTGTTCGCGCAGGCCCTGGACCTCGGCCTCGATCAGGTTGTCGGTACTCCCGTCGACAACCCGGGAGACCGCGAAGTACACGGCGCCGAGCAGGGCGACAGCCCCGAATGCGAAAACGGTCGAATAGACGATGGCGATCCGGAACGGCGAACTCGTCAGGACGCCGAGGAACCGCTTTTCCGTCTCCACTATTCGTCTTCGCGCAGGCTGTAGCCCGCACCGCGCACGGTGTGCAGGAGGGGCTTGTCGAAATCCTTGTCGATGGCCTGGCGCAGCCGGCTGATGTGCACGTCGATGACGTTGGTCTGAGGGTCGAAATGGTAGTCCCAGACACCCTCGAGCAGCATCGTGCGCGTCACCACCTGGCCGCTGTGGCGCATCATGAACTCGAGCAGCTGGAACTCGCGCGCCGTCAGCTCGATCTTCTTGCCGCCGCGCGTGACGCGACGGGTCATGCGGTCGAGCTCCAGGTCCGCGAGCCGCAGTTTCGTGCTCGCCTCGCTGACCGCGCCGTCGCCACGCCGCGCCAGCGCCTCGACCCGCGCCAGCAGCTCGACCAGATGGTAGGGCTTGGTCAGGTAGTCATCGCCACCTGCGCGCAGCCCCATGACGCGGTCGTCGACCTCGCCGAGCGCGGAGAGGATCAGCACGGGATACTTCCGCCCTGTGGCGCGCAGCGACTGTACCAGGGCCAGGCCGTCGAGCTTCGGCAGCATGCGGTCGACGATCGCGAGTTCGACCGGGAGCGAGGAGGCCAGCTGCAGCCCCTCGATCCCGTCGGCGGCAACATCGACGGTATGCCCGACGTCGCGCAGGCCCCTGGCGAGATAGTCGCGCGCGACCTGGTCGTCTTCGACGATGAGAATGTGCATGCGCGGCTATTCTGCGCAGATTCGCGCACAAGGTCTAGGAGCCTGTCCGGGCGGCTGCGCTACGCGTAGGCGTCGAGAACCCCGGAGGATGCGCGCAGCAGGGGTCCCTGGATCACCGTGCCGGTCGCCTGCACGCGTGGCTCGTCGGTACCGCCCCAGACGTAAGGCTGAGCGCCCTGCGAGCGGTCGTGGAAGGAACGCTGCGAGATATCGACGCTGACCTGGCCGAAGCCCTGCGAGGCCAGCATGTCGCGCAGCTTCGAGGAACTCTGCTGGAGCGCATCGACAGTGGCGGCGCTGTGCGCGCTGAGCCACACCTGTGCGTGTCCTGCGTCGACCGACACCCGCAGCTCGATGGGGCCCAGCTGCGGCGGACTGACCTGCAGTGTCGCACCGTTCAGGTTGCTGTCGACCAGATAGGAGACGTGCGCGGCCAGCTGCTCGGGAAATTGCGGCGAGGCGGGCTGCGGCGGCGGCGGCGCGACGCCGGAGGGCGCAGCGGCGCTCTGCGCCGCCGCAATTGAGTTGAGGCCGGCAGCGCCGGCCGCGGCACCCGCAGACGTGTCGCCGACGGGTGCTGCGTGGGCGGCGCCGGTCGACGCATCACCCTGCCGGCTGAGCCCCGCCTGCAGCGCGAATACCGGCAGTACGGGAGACGCGATCGTGGTCGCGCCGGCCGACTGACGGTCGGCGTCGATGGCGGGCGCGGCTGCGCCGCCGGGGGCGTTCGCGGGCGCCATGGACCCCGTCTTGCCGCCGCCGGGGGTCGCCGCGGTTGACAGGGCGGCGGAGCGATCCAGGACTGCAGCCGCTGCAGCATCTGCGGCAGCGCTGGCGGCGGCGCCCGGCGCCGGATCAACCGGCGGCGCGGTAGACGCCGTCTCCGCGATGTTGCCGCCCGTAGCGCTGACCTCGCCCGCCGCAGCGCCGTCGCCCGCAGCGGTACCCAGGCCCGGTGCCGCATCCGTCGTGCGCGCGGCGGGTACAGGCGCGTGCGCCAGGGTGGCACCAGGCGCCGTGTCCGGCGTTGCCGCTGCCACGGCCGGATCGATGCCGGCGGCGGCCAGCGACGCGTCGAGCTTCGCGAGGCCCGTGGCAACGAGGGGCGCGATCAGGGATGGTGCAGGCGCGGGTGCCGGCGCTGCGACGGTCGCCGGTGGCAGCGTATTGCCGTGGGGCGGCACGGCGCTGCCGCCGGGGGTACTGCGGGGCCGGTGGGGGGCGGCGCTGCCGTGGGCCGCCGGGGCCTCGGCCTCGCTCATGGCCTGGCTGAAAGGAGCCGGACTGGCGCTGGAGGCATCAGTATGGCTCGTGGAAGCTGACCCCAGGGTGGGGGCGGTGACGGTGACGGCCGGGGCCGCGGAGGCGATGGAGCTCATGCCGGAAATACAAAGCAAGCGCCGTGCCAGTCGCCTGCGCTGTCCGGTCGGCTAGCTGTCGCCCTGCGTTCGGCCGGCGAGCCAGACGCGCAGGCCTGCCTCGTCGGAACTCTGCTGGTCACGACGCTCGGCGACGAGACGCTCATTCCTGCGCAGCCGCTCTACCGCCTGACCCAGTGCCTCCGCCTCGATGCGCTTCTCGCTCCACTGCTGCCGGCGCGCCTCGTATTCGGCGCGCGCCACGCCGAGCTTCTGTTGCTGCTGGCGGATCGCCTCCGCAATGCGGTCGAGGAAGGCGCGGTTGTTCTGCAGCCGCACGGTGTCCATCAGTCCGCCCGTCTGCGCGCGCTGCAGGTAGTCGGCGCGGAACGTCTCGAGCTGCGCGAGCTGCTGCTCCATCTCGACGACGCGGCGTTCGGCGGCGCTGACGCCCACACGCAGTTCCTGCGCGTTGCTGGCGACGATGTCCCGGATCGGTACGAAGCGCTTGGAGGTCATGATGCAGCGACTACTATCGGACCGCCGGCAGCGGCGGCGCCGAGAACTGCGTCACGAGTTTCGACAGATCGTCGCGCGACTGGTCGAATCCGACCGGCTCGTACATGTCCTGGCGGAGGAACTCCTGGATTCTGGGCCATTGTTCGATGGCCTGATCGACCCGTGGGTCGGAACCGCGGCGGTACGCGCCGACGGTGATCAGGTCGCGGTTCTGCTGGTACAGCGAGTAGACCTGCCTGAGGCGCGTCGCCATGTCCTGGTGTTCCCGCGGCGCGATCTGGTGCATCGCACGGCTGATCGAGGCCTCGACGTCGATGGCCGGGTACAGGCCGGACTCGGCCACGCGCCGCGACAGTACGATGTGGCCATCGAGAATCGCGCGCGCCGCATCCGCGATCGGGTCGTTCTGGTCGTCGCCCTCGGCGAGCACGGTATAGAAGGCAGTGATCGAACCGACGCCGCGATCGCTGTTGCCGGCGCGCTCGACGAGCTGCGGCAGCCGCGCGAACACCGACGGCGGATAGCCCTTGGTCGCCGGCGGCTCGCCGATCGCCAGTGCGATCTCACGCTGCGCCTGGGCAAAGCGGGTCAGCGAGTCGAGCAGCAGCAGCACCTTCATGCCGCGGTCGCGGAAGTATTCGGCGATCGAGGTTGCAAGCCATGCCCCGTGGACGCGCATCAGCGGCGGATTGTCGGCCGGCGTCGCGACGACCACGGCGCGGCGCATGCCGTCGGGCCCGAGAGTGTTGCTGACGAACTCCTGCACTTCGCGGCCACGCTCGCCGATCAGCCCGACGACGGTGACGTCGGCCTTGGTGTAGCGGGTCATCATGCCAAGCAGCACCGACTTGCCGACGCCGGAGCCGGCGAACAGGCCGAGGCGCTGGCCGCCGCCGACGGTCAGCAAGGCATTGATCGAGCGCACGCCCACGTCCAGCGGATCGCGGATCGCGCGGCGCATCAGCGGGTTCATCGGCTGACCCTGCAGCGACACGCGCTCCGTGCAGCGCAGCTCGCCCAGGCCGTCGAGCGGGCGACCGGCGCCATCGAGCACACGGCCGAGCAGTCCGTCGCCGACCGCCACTCCGGCGATGCCGTGGGTCGGGGTCACGCGCGCGCCCGGCATCAGCCCGCGGATGTCGCCGGTCGGCATCAGGAACAGCTTCTCTCCCGAGAAACCGACGACCTCGGCCTCGATATGCTTGCCGTCGGCCGTGTCGATCAGGCAGCGGCCGCCGACGGGCACCTCGCAGCCGATGGCCTCGAGCGTCATGCCGACCATGCGGTGCAGAGTGCCCTCGACGACCACCTCGCCGGTACCCGCCATGCGTTCGCGCGCTTGCACGAGCCGCTGCGCCCAGTCCTTGACCCGCGGCCGCGGTGCAGTCAGCGCCGTCATGCGCCGCCGGCCCCGCGCGGCACGGCCGCCTGCCGCTCGGTGCCCATCAATTCGCTGAGGATGGCGCCGAGGCGGGTTTCGAGGCGCGCATCGACGCGCGAGGTCGCCGTCGTGACCTGGCAGCCGCCGCGCGCCATGACCGGATCCTCGACGATCGTCCAGGCCCGATCGCTGCTCGTGGGTGCGAGGTGCTCGCTGACCACTGCGGCATCCTCAGGGTGCAGGTGCACGCGAACCTCGCGCGCCGCAACCGGCAATGCGCCGATCGCCTCGCGGATGATGCCGATGATCTGCGTCGGATCCGTCTTCAGCTCGCGGCGCACGATCTGCCGCGCGAGCGCCATCGCGAGGTTCAGCAGTTCACGCTCCACTTCCTCGTCGAGCGTCTCGAAGGGCTTCGCCAGGTCGTAGAACATCCCGGCGAGGCGCTCGACCTGTGAATGCACTTCCGCGCGACCGGCCTCGCGGCCTTCCGTGAGTCCCTGCTCCCAGGCCTCGCGATAAGCCTCGGCCTGCAGGTCGGCCAGGCCGCCGGCCGTAGCGAGCTGGTTGCCGGTGCCCGTCGCGCTCATGTCCGGCGGCGACCACGGCGCAGCCTTCGCCGCTTCCTCACGACCCAGGGTTCTAGACATAGTCGCTGCCCGCCTTGCCGCCCGCGCTGATCGTGCCTTCCTCTATCAGCCGCTGGGCCACCACGACGACTTCCTTCTGCGCAGCCTCGACCTCGGCGAGCTTGACCGGGCCACGCGCTTCCATGTCGTCGCGCAGGATCTCGGCCGCACGCTTCGACATGTTCTTCATGATCTTGTCCATGACCTCGGGTTCTGCGCCGCGCAGCGCGACGCTGAGCGAATCGGAAGTGACCTCGCGCAGCACCGCCTGGATGCCGCGATCGTCGATGTCCAGCAGGTTGTCGAACACGAACAGCAGTTCCTTGATCTGCTGGTGGATCGCGGCATCCGCCTGTTCGATGTTGCCGAGCTCGACGCTGCTCTTCGGCTTGTCCATCGCATTCAGGATGTTCGCGACGGTACGTGCGCCGCCGATCTGGCGCGGGGCGGCAACCGGCGTCGCGCTCGCCTGCTTCTCGACCAGCTGGTCGAGCTCGTTGAGCGCAGACTGCGGGACCTCGCTCAGTGAGGCGATGCGCAGCAGCACATCGGTGCGCATCGAATCCGGCAGCAGCGGCAGGATCGCCGCCGACTGTTCCGGCTCGAGATTGGCGAGCACCAGGGCGCCGATCTGCGGATGCTCGCCGCTGACGATCTGTGCGACCGCCTTGGCCTCCATCCACTTCAGCTGCTCTATCCCCGCCCCGGTCTTGCCGGACGACACCCGGTCGAGCAGCAGCTCTGCCTTCTGCTT
>Ga0302279_10002288_pt1 | contig 25737 bp, 27 predicted proteins | sample III_Bog_N3_3_FD_194541 | JGI IMG/M metagenome (GOLD analysis project Ga0302279, IMG submission 194541) | Peat permafrost microbial communities from Stordalen Mire near Abisko, Sweden - III_Bog_N3_3 | ecosystem: Environmental > Terrestrial > Soil > Wetlands > Peat | place: Sweden: Abisko... | reverse complement strand
CGTGAAGCATTGGTGGGGGCCGCACGGCTTCACCACACCTTTGTACGAAGCCGACCTGCGAACCGGCGGAACGATGCGCTACCACATGCGCGCGCCCGACGGTACCGTGTTTCCGAGCGAAGGACGATTCGAGGACGTCGTGCTGCACGAACGGATCGTCGTCGTCGGCACGGTGGAGATCGCCGGAAGCGTTGTTTTCACGGCCCGCACTGAGGCGCGTTTCAGCGAGGCGAACGGACGCACGACCGTCGAGATCCGGCAGACGTACACCAACGTATCACCGATCGGGCAGCAAGCAATTCAGGGTGCGCCGGAGGGTTGGGCGCAGCAATTCGAACGCTTCGACTCGTATCTCCACTCGCAGGCTAGCTAGCATATCTGCGGATAGTGGGGCGGAGAAATGACGGAAACGGAGCGCCTTCTCGTTCTCGCATCGCGCGAACCTGTAAGGACGCAACTCGGTTTACTGAAAGCAAAGGGCCGAGGGAGAGCGCCAAAGACCGGCTTTGAGGAAATCGATCGAAAGGTCTATCAGCTCGATGACGGACCGAGGACGATCGTGGCAGAGCGGTTTCAGCGAGGCGGTAAGGATCTGGTGCGGCTGCGCCTCGACGGGGTCGACGATGGCATGTATGAATTCAACGCGAGCCGCTGGTTGATCGGGGAGATGCTTGGATACGCCGTCATGTTGGCGCTATGTGCTGCCGGGGTCGGCATAGCGTTCACGCCGTGGTTTCAGGACTTATGCAAGGTTTTTCGAGGAAGCTCAACATAGCCGGTTAACTCCTAGCGCGAGATCGGAGGCCGGAGATGTCGAAGGCTCGTTTTTGCTCCACGGTTGTGCTCGCCGGCGCGTTAATCGCCGCAGCGTTCGTCCCACAGGCGGCGGCAGCCGACGATGCGCTCAGCGTGATCGGCGGCGCGAACGCCGCATCCTTTTTCGAAGTCCTCAATAACGTAGCGCAGATCGCGGGCTTTTACGCGCGCGAGCACCTGACCGTCACGACACAGTACGCCGGCAGCCCCAACATCGCCGCGCAGCTCTGCGCATCCGGAAAGGCGGATATCTGCGGTCAGGCGATCGAGCCGCTGTATCTGGGGTACCAGAAGGGGCTCCGCCTTCAGGGATTCTTCGCGCGCGATCCGCAGAACGACCAGATCCTCGCTGTTCTCGACGGTAGCCCGATTCGCACGCTGGCCGATTTCAAGGGCACGACGATCGGCGAATTCGTCGTGGGCAGTCCGGGCGAGCTCTATGCGAATTTCATGTTCGCCGGCGCCGGCTTGAAAAAGGGCGACGTGACCTACGTTCCGATCGGCTCGGGGGTGCAAGCGATCCAAGCCCTGGTCACGGGCAAAGTCGCGGGCGTGGCAGACCCGTATCCGGAGCTCGCGTCATACGAGGTCGCTGCCGGCATCAAGTTCCGGTACTTCTTCAACCCGCTCATCCGGGACATCGGCAATACGGCCTACGCGGCGACGCCCGCGACGATCGCGAGCAAGGGCGATTTGCTCAAGCGCTTCGCCCGGTCCCAGGCGATGGCCGCGATCCTGATTCGCGAGAATCCGCATCTCGCGGCACGCTACTTCTTGCAAGGGGCGCAGATCAAGATCACGGACAAATCGCTGGCCGACGAGACGCGGTTGCTGGAACTCGACAGCGATCAGCTCCCGGGCTCCAATCCGCTGAGCATGCGGATCGGTGCGCTGCCGCTCTCCGGCATGACTCTGTACAGCAAGTATCTCTTCGATCAGGGCTTCACGAGCGAACTCGTGCCGGCGACGGACATCGTGACGAATCAATTCATCGAGTACGCCAACGACTTCGATCACAAGGCGTTCATCGATGAAGTCAAGCGGATGCGCTAGCGCGTCGCGTGGAAGACTACTCGGCACAACTCGCAGCCTTCGCGGCGGACTTTCGGCTCGCGGACGCACCCGACGACGTGGTGCGTATGGCGAAACGCGCGGTGCTCGATCAGTTCGGCTGCCAGATCGCGAGCGCAACCCTGCCTTGGAGCCGGCAATTTCGCGACGCCGTGCTCGCGACCGGTACCGGCGGCAGCACGACCGTCGTCTATCACGGCGACCGCGTCAGCGTCGACAACGCGGCGTTCCTCAATAGCGCGTTCGGCCACGGCAACGAAATGGACGACGCTAGCGTACGCACCCCCTCGCACTGCGGCGCGGTCGCGGTCCCGACGGCGATCGCCCTCGCCGAACTGCGGCGCGCGTCGGGACGCAGCGTGCTCGAAGCGGTGATCGTCGGCTACGAACTCATGATGCGCATCTCGTACGCGACCGAGCCGCAGATGCGCCGCCGCGGCCATCACAGTCCACCGGCGATCGGTCCGTTCGGCGCCGCCGCGGCGGCCGCACACATCGCGGGTCTCGACCGGTCCCAGACGCTGAACGCCATCGCGATCGCCGGTAGCCACGCCGCCGGGCTCGCCGAGTACACGCGCGGCGGCGGCTCGGTCAAGCGCATCCATTGCGCGATTCCGGCCATGGCCGGCCTGCGCTCTGCGCTCATGGCCGAATACGGCATCACAGGCCCGCCGACGGTGCTCGAAGGGGAACGCGGCTTCTGCGCGGTTTTCGCGGGCACGAGCGACCTCCCGCAACTGACGCGCGGACTCGGGACCGACTACGACATCTTGCAGACCGGCTTCAAACGCTTTAGTTGCGCGTTCGTCACGCATACGTCGCTCGAAGCGATGGATGCGATCTGTGCGCGCGGCAACCTAACCGCCGGCGACATCGCGACGGTGACGGTGGGCGTGAACTCAGACGCGGCGAAGCACTTCTACGCGCGTCCCGGGCCGCCGCCGGACGTCCTCGCCGCGCAGTTCAACATCGGCCACGCGCTTGCGATCCGGCTGCTCCGCAGCGGGAACGGCCCGTGGGATTGGCACGAAAAAGATCTCGCCGCACCCGACGTGCTTGCCTTCGCCGCGCGCGTAACGTTCGGCGTCGATCCGGTTGCCGACGCCGAAAAGCACGACAACATGGGCGCGCTCGTCGGCGTCACGACGTTCGACGGCCGTACGTTCGAGGAGCGCGTGCGCTACTCGAAGGGCCTGCCCGAGAATCCAATGAGCGACGCCGAGTTCGAAGCAAAGTTCCGCGAACTCGCCGAGCCGTTACTCGGCGCGGAGCGCTGCGGCCGCATCATCGCCTGGGTCGACGACATCGAGCACCACGTCGACGCCGGCACGGTCCTGCCGCTACTCGTCCGTTGAAGTAGCGCGGCTATGTACGCGGCATGAGGACGACAAGCTTTATGTCTCTGGTGGTGGCTAACGTGAACGTCACTTGATCGAATTCCCGCGGGCCGTCAGCAGGGTGATTGAAGCGGCGTAACCCGCCTTCCCGGCTCACGACCGCGTGCTCGTTCCAGGCTTGGCGGAAGAACGGACTACGAGCGGACAAGTCCTCGACCAAGTGGAGCAGCTGTTCGTCACCGACCCTGCGACTCGAGTCGGCGCGAAATTCTGCGAGCACGCGCAACGCGCGATTCGGCCAGTCCGAGATGAGCTGTTTCGCGGCGTCGTCGAGGAAGACGTATCGCAGCAGGTTGATGCGTTCGCCTTTCCGCCACCCGACAAAAAGATGTCCTGCGCCGGCGTTCAGCGCACAAACGTTCCACTCGCGATCGAGAACATAGGCCGGTGTCGATAGGGCATCGACGACGCTCTGGAGTGCGACGCGCCCTTCGTCCGAACGTTCCGTAGCGACGGCGTCGGGGTCGTGCATCGCGGCGAGCTCGAAGAGGTACCCTCGTTCCGCCGCGGAGAGTTGGAGGGCGCGAGAGACGCGGGCAAGCGTACCGCTCGAAACGGAGACATCGCGCGCTTGCTCGAGCCACGTGTACCACGTGACGCTGATGCCGGCCAGCTCGGCGATCTCTTCGCGACGAAGGCCGCGCGTCCGACGGCGACGCGAGGACGTCGCGTCCTCCGGTCCGGGTGTCAGGCGCGCCCGGCTACTGCGAAGAAAGGTCGCAAGTTCTTTGCGCTGGGATTCGGTCAGCTCGGCCATTACATTTTATCCCCGTATAAATTGCGGTCTGGAACGCACCGCGCAGACTTCGCTATTATTGCACCGGACACCATCGCTACTTCCGGAGGGCACATGGAGAAACCCGATCACGATACGCTCGTTGTGGCACAATTTGGTGCCCGGGCCGCCGCCTACGTCGCGAGTCCGGTCCACGCGCAGGGCGACGACCTTCGGGACGTCGCCACGCTCGTCACAGGGCATCGCAGCGCCAGGGTTCTGGACCTAGGCTGCGGCGGGGGACACGTTTCGTTCGCGGTCGCGCCGCATGTCGCCGAAGTGATTGCCTACGACCTCTCGGAGGAGATGCTTGGCGCGGTCGCGGCTGAGGCAACGTCGCGTGCGCTGCTCAACGTTTCGACGCGGCGCGGTCAGGCGGAATCGCTGCCGTTTGAAAGCGGCGACTTCGATTTCGTGCTCACGCGCTTCAGCGCTCATCATTGGTACGACGCGCAGGCCGGATTGGCGGAAGCGCGGCGCGTTCTCAAGCCAAGCGGTACGGCCGTGTTTATCGATGCCATCGCGCCGGCGAACGTCGTGCTCGACACGTTTCTGCAAAGCGTCGAACTCTTACGGGATCCTTCGCACGTTCGCGACTATACCGCGGATCAATGGCTTCACATGCTCGGCGCGGCCGGATTCGCCGTTACGCGCTCGACGCAACGTAGGCTACGGATGGACTTTGCGTCCTGGATCGCGAGAATGCAAACGCCTGAGGTGCGTAGCAGCGCCATACGCTCGCTTCAAGAAAGCGCATCCGCGCCGGTCGCGGCCTATTTCGAACTGGAGCCCGACGGGAGCTTCATGCTCGATACCATGGCGATCGAAGCCGGGCCCGTGTGATCAGGCTGCGGGCGAGCGCAAGAACGTGAAGCGCGTTTCGCGCCGGATGCGAAAGCCGAGCTTCTGATACAGTCCGATCGCCGGGTTCTCCGCGGCGACGTGGAGGAACGGCTGCTGGCCACGACAGCGAATGCGCGCGGCGATGTCGAGCAAGAGATACGCGCCGAAGCCGCGACCGCGGAACGACGGGTGCGTTGCAAGCGCGCTGATCTCCGTCCAACCGTCGAACCGCATGCGCGTTCCGGCAATGGCGACCAACATCCCGTCGTGGCGAATGCCGCGGTAGTCGCCGAAGGCGATCGTGCGCCGCTCGAACGGCCCGGGCCGCGCAAGCTCAAATAGTGCAAAGATGTCGTCGACGTCGCCGGTGCCGAGGTCGTGTACGCTCTCCGCGGCTGGAGGCGCCGGCGTTGAAGTGACGTTCTCGCCCGTCATCTGGTAACCGTGGCCGACCTCCTCGACGACCCATTCGCTTGGCGGAACCATCTCGGCCGGCGTAAACGCGACTTCGCGGTCGGCCCCAACCAGCGTGGCCATTTCCGCCCAGTCGGCCTCCGACGGCGACGAGCCGAAGGCGGCGAACGGCGAAATGTCGCGATGATATGCTGCGCTTCGCGCCGTCGCTACCCCGAGATGCCGTTGCCGTCCGGTCAGCGAGCGCCACACCGCGTCATCGAGTCCGCGATCGTCACGCGAGAAGGTTGCCACGCACCCGAATTCGTCGCCACGCTACACGGTCACTCCGCGCCCGGCCACTGTGGCCCGGTATACGGAAAATACTGCGGGCCCCGAGCGGCTCCAAAATATTCCTGAACGTTGCTGCTCGCCCCAGCCGTGGCCGCGGTTCCATTGCCGTAATTCGTCACCCATACGTTTCCCGATCGATCGATGGCGATGCCGTAGGGTTGATTTCCCGTCGCATACGTACGGATTAGGGAGCCGGAGGAACTCAGTTCCGTGACGCTGCTAGTCGTGAGATTCATTCCCCGGTTATAGCCGTTCGCCACCCAAACGCTCCCGGCGGAATCGACGGCGACAATTTCAGGATAACTTCCCGCGACATACGTGCCGATAGCGGTGCCGGCAGAACTCAGTTCGGTGACGTTGCTCTCACCCACGGCCGTCCCCGGCGTTCCATTGCCTTTGTTGACGACCCATACGTTGCCGGCCGGATCTACGGCTAAGCCTTCGGGATGACTTCCCGCAACGTAGGTCCCGATCGGGGTGCCGGAAGGACTCAGCTTCGTGACGTTGCTGTCCGTCAGACCCATCCCTACGGTACCGCTGCCTTTATTCGCTACCCAGAGGTTTCCGGCGGCATCGATGGCTATGCCACCGGGAGAACTCCCCGCAACGAAGGTGCCGATCGTACTACCGGAGGGGCTCAGTTCCGTAACATTGCTCTGACCCGGCGCCGTTCCCGGGGTTCCCGCGATGTCGGAGGCCGCGCCCCAATTCGTCACCCAGACATTGCCGGATGTGTCGATGGCTATGCCTCCGGCGGGATAGCTTCCCGCGACGTAGGTGCCGATCGTCGCTCCGGCCGGGCTGAGTTCCGTAACGTTGCTCTCACCAGCGCCCGTCCCCGCGGTCCCGTTGCCGTAATTTTCCACCCAGACGTTTCCTAATCGGTCTATGGCGATGCCGATGGGTCCCGTCCCCGCAACGAAGGTGCCGATTGTCGTGCCGGAGGGGCTCAATTCCGTAATGTTGCTCTCACCGGGGGCCGTTCCCGGGATCCCGTTTCCCCCATTCGCCACCCAAATGTTGCCGGCGGCGTCGATGGCATTGCCAAAACAAAAGCTGCCGGCAACATACGTGCCGATCGTTGGGGAAGGTGGGTTCACCCCGCCGCAGCCGGAGAGAGCGAACGGAAGAACGACGAGAAAGCGATGGCTGCGAAAGGCGCGCGCGAGCGTTCGAACCATGATGCACGACCAGTACAGAGAAGTCCGGAACGCGCCCGTGGAGCTTGCGGATGGGGAAAACCAGCCACGCCGCACCACGGGGGCACTACGCTTACCGCGTTAGTTTTAGACCCTTACCCCGGGAGCGGCCGTGCGAATCCGCGGGAGGCCATCCGTGCAGCGCGAAGGGACCGCCCGGGACACTTCGCAACGACGGGAGGGCACGGAACATGTCATTGAAGATCGGCGACCAACTGCCGGATGGCGATCTTAAAGAGACCACGGAATTCGACTCCGCCACGCAATGCGCGATGGCACCCAAAGATGTCAAGGTCGCCGATGCCGTGCGCGGCAAGAAAATCGCAATCTTCGGCGTACCGGGCGCGTACACGCCCACGTGTTCGGCGAAGCACGTTCCCGGTTATCTGCGCCACTTTGACGACCTCAAGAAGGCCGGCGTCGACGAAGTCTGGTGCGTGGCTACCAACGATGCGTTCGTCATGGCCCACTGGGGCCGCGAGCAGAAGGCCCTCGGCAAGATTCGTTTCGTGGCCGACGCGACGGCCGACTGGTCGAAAGCTCTTGGGCTCGAGATGGGTGGTCCGGGGATGGGGACGCGCACGAAGCGTTTCTCCGCATTGGTCGACGACGGCCGCATCGTGCAGTGGAACGTCGAGGAACCCGGCAAGTTCGAAGTCTCGAATGCCGAGACGCTGCTCAAGCAGCTGGCGTAACGCTCAGCTGCGGCGGACTTGCGAGACGTCGCGGACTGCGCCGCGGTCGGCGCTGGTGGTGAGCGCCGCGTAGGCTTGAAGCGCCGATGAAACGTAGCGGTCGCGCTGCGCGGGCTGCCAGGCGGCGGTCCCGCGCGCGTCCATGCGCTTGCGGCGCTCGTCGAGTTCGTCGTCGCTGAGCGCGACGCGCAGGACGCGGTGGGGGATGTCGATGCGGATCAGATCGCCGTTCTGGATCAACCCGATCGCGCCGCGATCTGCTGCTTCGGGCGAGATGTGGCAGATCGAGAGCCCCGAACTGCCGCCGGAGAAGCGCCCGTCGGTGATCAGCGCGCAGCGCTCGGCCAGCCCCTTCGATTTGAGGTAGCTGGTCGGGTAGAGCATCTCTTGCATGCCGGGCCCGCCCTTCGGGCCTTCGTAGCGAATCACGACGACTTCGCCCGGCTTCACCGCGTCGCCGAGAATGCCGTCGACGGCGTCGTCCTGGCTCTCAAAGACGTGCGCGGGCCCGGTGAACTCGAGCAGCGACGCATCGACGCCGGCTGTCTTCACGATCGCACCGTTGGGCGCGAGGTTCCCGAAGAGCACGGCTAAGCCGCCGTCTTGGCTGAACGCGTGCTCGACGTCGCGGATCACGCCGTACGCGCGGTCGCGGTCGATGTCATCGTAGCGTTTGTTCTGGCTGAAGGCTTCGGTCGTGCGGACGTTGCCCGGTGCGGCAGCATAGAGCGTCGTCGCCGCATCGCCGTCGCGGCGCGCCGGTGCCATCACGTCCCATGCGTCGAGCGCCGCGCCGATCGTCGGCGCATGCACGGTCTTCGCATCACGATGGATCAAGCCGGCGCGGTCGAGTTCGGCCACGATGCCGAGCACGCCGCCGGCGCGATGCACGTCTTCCATATGCACGTCGGATTTCGACGGCGAGACCTTGCACAGGTGCGGCACGCGGCGCGAGAGGCGATCGATGTCGGCCAGCGTGAACGGCACCTCCCCTTCCTGCGCCGCGGCGAGCAGATGGAGGATCGTATTGGTCGAGCCGCCCATCGCGATGTCGAGCGACATCGCGTTCTCGAAGGCCTCGAACGTGGCGATGCCGCGCGGCAACGCGGTCGCGTCGTCGCCCTCGTACCAGCGGCGCGCGAGGTCGACGATCACCCGGCCGGCCTGCAAGAAGAGCTCCTTGCGATCGGCGTGTGTCGCGAGCAGGCTGCCGTTGCCGGGGAGCGAGAGACCCAGCGCTTCCGTCAGACAGTTCATCGAGTTCGCGGTGAACATGCCCGAACACGAACCGCACGTCGGACAGGCCGAGCGTTCGAGTACCGCCGCGTCGCTGTCGCTGACGCGCGGATCTGCCGCACCGACCATTGCGGTGATCAGGTCGGCGCGCTTCGTCACCCCGGCGGTGACGAGCTTGCCGGCTTCCATCGGGCCGCCCGAGACGAACACCACCGGGACGTTCAAACGCATCGCGGCCATCAGCATGCCGGGCGTGATCTTATCGCAATTGCTGATGCAGACGATCGCGTCGGCGCAGTGCGCGTTCACCATGTACTCGACCGCGTCGGCGATCAGTTCGCGCGACGGCAGGCTGTAGAGCATCCCGCCGTGTCCCATCGCGATGCCGTCGTCGACGGCGATCGTGTTGAATTCCTTGGCCACGCCGCCGGCCGCTTCGATCTCGCGCGCGACGAGTTGCCCCAAATCCTTGAGATGCACGTGGCCCGGAACGAACTGCGTGAACGAGTTGGCAACGGCGATGATCGGCTTGCCGAAGTCGGCGTCGGTCATTCCGGTGGCACGCCAGAGCGAGCGGGCTCCGGCCATATTCCGGCCGTGGGTGGTGGTGCGCGAACGATAGGGTGGCATAACCTATCGCCGCTGCGGTACGGCAAGTCCCGGCCCCTGCAGCACGGCGGCCCCGGATTAATGGGTACAGCGTACTCCCACCCGGGAGAAGGCAGCCGTTCATGAACACCGCGACCTCCAGCGTCAGTGCGATCTTTGCCTCGCGCGAAACGGCACGCCAAGCCGTCGCGTCGCTGCACGCCCATCATTTTCGTAGCGTGTGGTCCGGCGTCACCAGCCTGACCGAACGAGACGGCGGCGCGGAAACGGTTGCCATTGAGGCGCCCGGATTCTTTTCGCTGAAGTCACAGAGTTTGGTCGACGCCCTGGTCGAACACGGCGTCGATGCCGAAACGGCTCGTGGCATCGAGCCCATCATCGCGGCCGGTGAAGTGATCGTGATCGTCGATCCCGGCGAGCGCGACGCGAGCGAAGCAGCGCGACTGCTCGAGGCCGACGGCGGCGAACTCTCGGAAGCGGTAATGGACCGCGGTACGCCGCGAGCCGGCGCAACCACGTTTTCCGCAGCGGATCGCGTCCCCGAGGGCATCGGCGAAGACGACGATGGCATCGTCTATGTTGAGGAGATCTTCTACCTGACGATCCTCGAGTGAGCACGTGACGTCGGGCGGCACTCGCGGCGAGCCGCTTGCGCTTGGGGAACTGGTCGCCCAGAACGATCCCTAGGCTTCGACTTCTTCCAGTTCGACCGACGCGTCGTGCGGCAGCGGCGTACGCATCCGGCTGACGTCGGGTAAGCCCATCAGCACGATCTCGGATGTTTCAGCGGCGGTGAACGATGCGTTCTCGCCGCTATCGAGGTAGAGCGCGGTCATCGCGCGATAGGCGTTGCCCTCAGCCGTGCCGGTGCCCGAGAGCACGAAATAGATGCCGCGTCCGCTCGCCGCCAGCGTCGCCCCCGGCGCAAGGCGAAAGCTGCCGGCGCGAATCGCGCAATCGGTGAACGTGCCGTAGGCTTTCTCTTCCACGCCCGGCGCGCCGTCGACCGGCATCCAGCGGTAGTTGTCACCGTCCATCAAGATCGGATCCGCGTACTGCGGTTTCGGATAGACCATCGGCCGCTTGTTGGCGAATTCCCAACTCGCTTGGAAGCTATCGAGCGTCTTGCGGTTCGTCACGCCCGGCGTCGGCGGCAAACCGTCCTTGCGGAAGAACACGCCTTTCTCGAAGTGTCCGAACTCCTTGAGCGCCGCATGCGAACCGTAGAGCTGCTCGGGGTCCAAGTAGCCGTTGCCGCTGGGGCCGCCGAACTGCACGACGCCCACGACGTTGGGTTCGTCCGAGGACTGCGGACCGTAGTACGCGCCCTCGGGAAAATAACCGAGCGTTCCGGGCTTCATCACGCCGTTTTTATCGAACTTGCAGTCGCCCACGAGCTGAACGCGCCACTGGTCAAAATTGTGGTGGTGGCGCGGCGAGAAGAAGTCGCCGGTCTGATACGCGAGGATGAAGATGAAGTTGCCCGGGCCCGGATCGCCCTGGAAGATGTAACGCTTCTCGAGCGTCCCGGAGCGAACGCTTTGGGTCGCGATCTGCTCTTGTTCGTCGCCGTGAACGAGTTTCATGATCGGGTGCTCCTTCGAAATCGTGACCGGGCAGGAAGGTTCTTTTCTCCGGCGGCCGGGCCGCTCCCGGCTAGTGCGTTGACCGAGCGCGCTCAATGAACGCGCGGTGGTCGAAGTCGTTGGCGTACGGGATGAACCGGTCCGTGACGACGGCCGAAACCGGCACGACATGCGCGGTCAGCCCGTTGTCGTTGATGAACTTCGTCAGGACGTTGGCGCTACGGGTTCCCAGCTCGCCGACCTTGTTGCTGGTCGGGATCACACCGGGCAAAATGCCCTGCCCGATCTGGAGCAGGCGAACTTCGTTCCGCAGCGCTTCAGGCGTCGCCTGAACGCCCGCGCCGTGGAGAAAGTCACGCGCCGCAACTTGCGGATTCACGCGTATGAAGATCGACGATTCCGCCATCGCGCGCGTGAAGCGCTTGAGCGCATCGGCCTTGGTCTCGATCGTCGTGGGCGTCGCGCAGAATCCGACATCGCTGATGTCCTTGAGGATCGGATTCCAGAAGTAGCGGAACTTCAGGTTCGCGACGTTCTCGTAGATCAAGAGCTCCGCATACGGAAACGACGCGCCGGCGACTTTCTTGCCGGTGAGCGCCGCGATCGCTTGCGCGCCGGAGCCGATCACTTCGTAGGAATAGTCGCTGCTCTTCAGACCCGCGCCGCGCAAGGTCGCGTCGGTCGAATACTCGCCGGGACTGCGCGGCGTATATTCACCGAGCGTCGTCCCCTTGAAGTCGGCCGCGGTGTGGATCGGACTATCGGCGAGCACGGCCAGCACCCACTGATACTGCGGGTTGCGGTTGAAGAACGCCGTCAGGCGCAGACCCTTCTCGTAGCCTTGGATGATCGGCTCGAGGCTGGTCGAAACGATGTCGCCCTTGCCGCTCGCGACGAGCTGCGCAGCGTTGCCGGGGTTGTTGGCGAACTGGACGTCGACGTGCAGGTGCTGCTCTTTGAAGAAGCCCTCCGCTTCGGCGACGTATTCGAGGATCTCGAAGAACCCCGTCTGGTTCGCACCTGCGATCAGCGTCAGCGATTCATCGCTTTGCGCGGGCGCCGGTACCGGGACGGCAAGTAGGGCAGCGAGCGTGAGAGCCGCGAGAGCGAACGGGCGTGAATGCATGCAGCCGGGTCCCCCTTCTGGCCCGGCCCGTTCGCCCCGCCCCGCTCCCTGTCATCCCGAGTCATATTTGTTTCGGCCGGTTGTCGATCCGGGGCCCGGTCGCACGACGTTGAAGTAAGCCACCTTCCAGGAGAGAGAACGTTGCGATTCATTGTCATGGTCAAGGCGCCGGCCGCCTTCGAAGCCGGAGCGATGCCCAGCCCCGAGTTGGTCGAGAAAATGGGCGCGTTCAATGCCGAACTCGTCAAGGCGGGAGCGTTGCTCGGCGCCGAGGGACTCCACCCGAGCGCCAAGGGCGTCCGGATCAATTTCGCCGGCGCAAAGCCGACCATCATCGACGGTCCGTTCACCGAGTCCAAAGAACTCGTCAGCGGCTTCTGGTTGCTGGAGCTCAAATCGTTGGCTGAGGCGGTCGAATGGCTGCAGCGGGCCCCATTCGAGAATGGCGAGGAGATCGAGATCAGGCGAATCTTTGAAGAAGCCGACTTCATCGAAGCGATGCAGTCTCCGAAAGGATCGCTGAAGTGAAGTTTCTGTCGATTTGGATGCCGGATCCGGCCACCCCATCGGGTCCACCCGATGCAGCCCACATTGAAATCATGGGCCGGCTCGTCGGCGAGATGATGAGCGAAGGCGTTCTCCTCGAGACCGGCGGCGTGGAGGATGGGCACGCGAGCTTACGCGTGACGCGCCGCGAGGGGGCGACGACCGTCCTCGACGGGCCGTTCGCGGAATCGAAGGAACTGATCGGCGGCTACGCGCTGTTGCGCGTGAATTCGAAAGAAGAGGCCGTCGCGGTCGCGGAGCGCTTCATGGCGTTCGCCGGTAACGGGACGTGCGAACTCCACGAGGTCTCAGAATGGGACTGACCGTTCGCCGGTGAGCTCGCTCGACGCGCACCGTACGATCGAAGCGATCTGGCGGATCGAATCACCCAAGCTGATCGCCGGCCTTGCCCGCATGACCGGCGATGTCGGCCTCGCCGAAGAGCTGGCGCAGGATGCGGTCGTCGCCGCGCTCGTCCAATGGCCGCAATCGGCGATCCCGCGCAACCCGGGTGCGTGGCTTATGGCGATCGCGAAACGGCGTGCGATCGACCGCTTCCGGCGCGATGACGTGCACGAGCGTAAGTATGAAGAGCTGGCGCGCGAGATCGACTCTCACGCCGAGGCCGCCGACGTGCCGCTGCTCGACGAGGGCATCGACGACGATCTCTTACGCCTGATCTTCGTCGCTTGCCATCCGGTCCTCTCGATGGACGCGCGCGTCGCACTGACGCTGCGGCTGCTCGGCGGCCTTACGACCACCGAGATCGCGAGCGCGTTTCTCGTCCCCGAATCGACGGTCGCGCAACGCATCGTTCGCGCCAAACGAACGCTCGCGGAAGCGCGCGTCCCATTCGAGGTTCCGGGGCCGGCGGAGCGCGTTGCGCGGCTCGGCGCGGTGCTCGAAGTGATCTACCTGATCTTCAACGAGGGTTACGCCGCGACGGCCGGCGCGGACCTCACGCGACCCGAGCTCTGCGCCGACGCGCTGCGTCTCGGGCGCATCCTAGCCGAAATCGCGCCCGGCGAATCGGAGGTTCATGGCCTCGTGGCGCTGATGGAGCTCCAGTCGTCGCGCCTGAGGGCCCGCGCCGATGCGGCCGGCGAACCGGTGCTGCTGCTCGAGCAAGATCGCGGGCGCTGGGATCGTCTGCAGATCGGCCGCGGCATGGCGGCACTCGAACGGGCCGAGCGAATCGGTGTGACGCTCGGCCCGTACGCCTTGCAAGCTGCTATCGCCGCCTGCCACGCGAGCGCACGTGCGGCGGCGCAGACGGACTGGGCGCGCATTGCAGCGCTTTACGACGCGCTCGCGCAAAATATGCCGACGCCGGTCGTCTTCCTCAACCGTGCCGTCGCGGTCGGCATGGCCTACGGCGCCGCCGCCGGGCTGGCGCTCGTCGACGCGCTGCAGTCCGAGCCGGCTTTGCAAACCTACTACCTCTTGCCCGCCGTCCGCGGCGACCTGCTCGAGAAATGCGAACGCTTCGCCGAGGCCGCAACCGAGTTCCGGCGCGCCGCCGCCTTAACGCACAACGCCGGCCAGCAGAAGTTTCTGCTCGGCCGCGCGGCAACGTGCGCGAGGCGCAACGCCGTTCATGTACCGGAAGGGTTAACGCTTGGAACGTAGCATGCGCCTTTTAGCACGAAGCGGAGGTAACGCATGGAACGTAAGAAGCCGTCCGATTTCCCGCAAGGGCTGTTGGATCTCTTTCAGCTCTACGTGCACGGTGAAATCAGCCGCGCGACGTTTCTGCGCGACGCGCAGCGGTTCGCCGCCGGCGGGCTGACGGCGGCCGCTTTGTTCGCCGCGCTCAAGCCGAACTACGCGCTCGCGCAGCAAGTGCCGCCCGACGACAAACGCATCAGCGTGCAGCGAATCGACATACCAGCGCCGCAAGGCAACGGCACGGTCAACGGCTATCTCGCCGGACCGGCGAGTGCCGGCGGGAAGCTCCCGTGCATCGTGGTCATCCACGAAAACCGCGGCCGCACGCCGTACATTGAGGACGTCGCGCGGCGACTTGCGATCGCCGGCTATCTCGCGCTCGCGCCCGATGGGCTCACATCGGTCGGCGGTTTTCCGGGCGATGAAGAAAAGGGCGTGCAACTCTTCAACCAAGTCGATAAAGCGAAGATGTTCGAGGACTTCGTCGCTGCGACGCTTTGGTTGCACGCACGTCCCCGGAGCAACGGCAAACTCGGTACGATCGGTTTCTGCTTCGGCGGCGGCGTGGCGAACAAACTCGCCGTGCAAATCCCCGATGTCGCGGCCGCCGTGCCGTTCTACGGCACTCCTCCGCCGGCGGCCGATGTGCCGAAGATGCGCGCCGCGGTGCTCGCGCATTTTGCTGAACTCGACACGAACCTCACCGCGCAGTGGCCGGCCTACGACACGGAGCTCACCGCCGCGCACCTTCCGCACGCCGGCTACATCTACGCCGGCGCAAACCACGGCTTCCACAACGACACGACGCCGCGCTACGACGAAGCCGCCGCCAAACTCGCGTGGCAACGCACGCTCGCGTGGTTCGATCGGTACCTGCGAGCGTCCACGGCATCCTGAGAGCCCGGTCACACGCAATTCAGCCGAGCGATGCGGTAGCATGCTGGCGTGAAGCGGACGACCATTTTGTCCACGCTTGTCGTGGTATTGCTCACGAGCGCATGCGGCGGAGGCGGCGGCGGTGGCACCGGAATGTCCACCTCGCCTGGGGGCAACATCAGCTACAATACGAGTCACGGTACCGCCGAATGCCCTGCGGGGAACGCGGTGTTCACGACGTCCCCGTTGCCGCTCGGCAATATCATCGGCTGGGTTCCGCTCGGCGCGATGGAACCGCCCGGCCACACGTTCCCGACCGACCATCAGTATCTGTATTTCGCGAATCCGAGCAGCCCGGGCAACACGACGCTCAACGTCGTTGCGCCGGCGGCGATGCGCATTTGGATGATCTATCAGGACACCGGCAGCAGTAACGAGTACAGCCTCTGGGTGCAGCCGTGCGCCGAGATCATCGCGCGGCTCGGCAGCATCACCGGTCTCTCGAGCGATCTGGCCGCGGCGGCCGGCGCCATCAATCAGAGCTGTCAGGTGTTCGGGTCATCGACGCAGTGCCAAAAGGAACTGACGTATGACGTTCAAGCCGGTCAGGTGATCGCGACGATCAACAGCGCGACGGAGTACGCGCTCGATTGGTGGCTATGGGATTCGCGCGCGACGCCGATCGCGTTCGTCGATCCGGCGAAATTCACCGGCGGTCCGGAGCCCGGCTTCACCGAAGCGAACATCGTGCCCGCAAGCGCGTACTACACGCCGGCGATGACGCCGCAGGTCGACGCGAAGCTCAGCAGCTTCGACGGCACCCAAGCGCGCACGACCCCGCCGGTCGACGGGACGATCGCCGTCGACAGTGCGACTACGGCGCGCGGCTACTGGTTCAATCCGGCCCAAGCCTATCCGCCGGAGACCTATCAGGCGGCGCTTGCGCCCGACAACATCACGCCCGCCACGACCGAAGTGATCTCGCTCGGCATTTCGCAGGCGAATTTCAGCAACGGCGGCGGTTCCGGCGTGCGCGGCAATTTTACGCCCGCATCGAGCGGCCAGATCGACCGCGCCTTCGAGAGCGTTACCGCCGACGGCAACATCTACTGCTACAACCCGGTGATCGAGAATACCGCCGGCCAGAGCGGTCTCATCATTCTCCAACTCACCGACGCGAACACGCTGAAGATCGAGGTGCAAGCGCTCACCGGCGGTTCGTGCGTTGCAGCGCAGCCGTGGGCGTTCACGGCAAACGCCGTCACGTACAAGCGCTGATCGCGGAGGAGAGTTTCCGGGCGCTCCCAAATGCCTCGCCCGTGCTGCACCGTTTCATCGCTTTTGTCGCGGCTGCCATCGCGGTCGCGAGCCTCGCGCTGCCCGCGCGCGCCGACGACACGCTGACGATCATCGGCGGGGCCAACCAAGCCGGTGCCTTCGAAGTGCTCGATCACGTCGCGCAATACGGCGGCTTCTACAAAGCCGAGCACCTCAACGTCGAGAAATCGTATGCCTCGCCGCCGATCGCCGCGCAGCTCGTCGCAAGCGGGAAGGCGGATATCTACGCCGCCGCCGTCGAGTCGGCATGGTCGGGCTACCAGCACGGCGTCCGCCTGCAGTTCTTTTTCTCGCGCGACCCGCGCTTTTCGCTCGTGCTCGGCGTGCTCGAAGACAGCCCGATCAAGACGCTCGCGGATTTCAAAGGCGCGACGCTCGGCACGACGTCGGCCGGCGGCCCGACGGAAGTGGCGGCCGCATCGATGCTCGCGGGCGCGGGCCTGAAGAAGGGCGACTACTCGTTTCTGCCGATCGGCGTCGGCGCCGCGGCGCTCTCGGCGATGGTCAATAAGCGCGTCGACGGCGCGGCGTTCCCCAACGTCGAGCTCGGGCTCGACGAAGTGAACGGCAACGTCAAGTTCCGCATCTTCGAGCACCCGATCCTCAATACGATCGGCGACGCCGGCTTCGCCGCGACGCCCGCGACGATCCAAGCGAAGAGCGAGCAGCTGCAGCGCTTTTGCCGCGCGCTCGTCAAGGCGGCGATCGTGATCCACGTGAACCCGCAGCTCGCCGCGCGCCTCTTCTTGCAGGGCGCGGGCGTGAAGCCGACCGCCGATGCGTTGGATAAGGAAGTGCGCGTTCTGGCGCTGCTGCACGACGAGCTGCCCGGCGAGAATCCGCTCTCCAAGAAGATCGGACTGATGCCGCCGAAGGACATCTCCGTACTGATCCGCTTTTTTGCCGATCAGGGACTGCTGCCGGTGATTCCCGCCGAGGAAACCGTGACCGGGCGCTTCATCGCCTACGCCAACGACTTCGATCACCGCGCATTTATCGCCGAAGCGAAACGGATGCACTGACCGTGCGCGCGCTAGCGGTCGATGCGTTCGGCGAGATCGGCTCGATTCACGAATTACCCGCGCCGGTCGCGGGTGAAGACGAGATCCTGGTGCGCGTTACGTACGCCGGCGTCAATCCGGCCGACTGGAAAGTCCGCGACGGGCTGCGCGGCGCGCGCGAATTTCCGTTGATCCTCGGCTCCGACTTCGCCGGCGTCGTTGCGGCCGTGGGCGCGGGCGTCACGCGCTTCGCGCCCGGCGATCGGGTCTTCGGGATCGCCTCGGAGCACGGCAGTTACGCCGAGTACACGGCCGTGCTGCGCCCGAGCGACTACGCGGTGATCGCGAAGACGCCCGCCAACCTCACCGACGAGCACGCCGCCGCGCTGCCCGTTGCCGGCCTCACCGCGCTCGGTGCGCTGGAGCGGCTCGATCTGCCCGCGGGCAGCACGCTGCTCGTGGTCGGCGGCACCGGCGGCGTGGGCGGGTTCGGCGTGCAATTCGCGCACGCGCGCGGCATACGCGTGATCGCGACCGCGCGCTCGGGAAAAGAAGACGTCGCGCGGCAACTCGGTGCCGATGCGGTGATCGCCTACGACAAGGCCGACGTGCTCGCAGCCGTTCGCGCCGCGCATCCCGGCGGCGTCGACGCCATCCTCCACGCGGCGAACGAGAGCGACGATATCACCGGGTTCGTCGACATCGTGCGGCCCGGAGGGAAGATTCTCTCGGTCGTGCGTGCCGTTCACGACCGCGAGCATTTCGCCGGGCGCAACGTCAACGCCGAGAACTACTACATGCGCCAGTCGCCGATGTTCACCGGCGAAGGCATCGAGACGCTCGCCAAAGCAGCCGCAGCGCGCACGATCGCCGTGCGCCTCGAAGCGACTTTGCCCCTCGCCGATGGCGGTCTCGTCCTCGAAGCCTTCAAAAGCGGCCAACGGAGCGGAAAAGTCGTCCTCGCCGTATAGGCGCCACAGGATCGATTGCCGAACGGACGACCTTCCCTCGCCCGCGGAAAGGTTCGGACCCCCAATCGACGTGCAGCCGCCTATCCTGATCGAGCGCGTAGACGCGATTACGGATGACGTCCGCGCCCTGATCTTCGAACTCGACGGGGAACTCGCGCTCGTGTATCCGCCGGAGCAGATGCACGGCCTCACCTTGAAATCGCTGTTCGAGCCGCACGTGCAATTCTTCATCGCGCGCATCGACGGCGCCGCGGTAGGCTGCGGCGGGGTCGCATTTTTCGACGGGTTCGCCGAGCTCAAACGCATGTACGTGCGCAAGTCCAAACGCGGCGCCGGCGTCGCCCAGGCGTTGCTCGCACACTTGGAAGGCGTCGCGCGCGGCGCCGGCGTGCCGATCCTGCGACTCGAAACGGGCGTCCGGCAGCCGGCCGCAATGCGGCTCTACGAGACCGCCGGCTTCCACTCGTGCTGTGCTTTCCCACCCTACACGACGATGGCCAAAGCCGCGATCAAGAACAGTATGTTCTACGAAAAAGAGCTGACGTAACGCCGGGACTCAGTGCAGGACGGGCTTTTGCGTGCTGGCGATCTCGAACAGCAGCACGATCGTCTCGACCATCTCTTTAAAGTTCGCTTTGGGATCGTCGACGACGCGGCTCATATCGCCGACGACGATCGGCAGGCACGCGGCCTCGATACGCTCGATCATCTTTGCCGCTTGCGAGGCCAGCTCGACGTTCGCGAGGTTCTCCGCCAAGAGCTTGCTGATGCGCTCCGACTCGGCCTGAATTTTATCCGCTAGTTCCTTGCGTTTGTCGTAAGCGCCGCGTAATTCGACGATCGTCTTCTCGCGAAACGTCTGCGATTCGATCCGATACTGCTCGGCGAGCTTCGCCTTGCGCTTTTCGAAAAATGCGTTCGCTTGCTCTTGCGTGCGGAGCTTCGTTTTCTCTTTCTCTTCGTCCGGGGTCAGCGGCGTCGCGAGGATGCGTTTGCGCATCTCCTCGTCGAGCTTCACCATCTGGTCCTTGAACGGCGGCTCGGGCGGGATGTGGGGCAGCGCGACGCGCTGCGCGTTGAGGTCGCCGGTGATGGCGTTTTCCAGCTTGCGCGCCCGCGCGAGCGCTTCGCGCAGCGTATCGGCCCAGCCGGTGTCGCCCAAGCGCTTGCCGCCGATGTCGGAATCGAAGCGGATCGAGAGCCCACAGCCGATCTGCGACTTGGCGCGGATCAGCCAGCGCTCGGCATTGTCGGCCGAGACGATCGCGATCAGGGTGATCTTCGCGCCGAGGGCCGGCAGCCCGTCGAATTTGTCGACGACGGCGAGCATGCGGTCCGTCGTGTCGAGGCCGATGACCGTGCGTCCCGATGCGAGCGGATACGCGACGATCAGGATGCCTTCATAACGCGTGTCGGGGCCGTGAACGGGCTGGAGAATGTCTTGAAATCCGCGCGCCTTCGCGCCCTTCCACAAGGCGTCGTGCGTGAAAGCCGGCTGTTCGCGGTGGCGAGCGATATCGTCGAGGATATGGTGGACGCCTCGATCTCGAAACTTCAATTCCGCCATGGTTGGCGTGTCCTTCGCCCCCTTCGCGCCGGGTTCCGGTGGCCGCAGCGCCACCCCGGCGCGCGAGCGCCGGTTATACGGGTCGTGAGTGCTACAACCGAACGGGCCGTCCTTGCCGGGGGATGCTTCTGGGGCGTCCAGGACCTGATCCGTAAGCTCCCCGGCGTACAGTCGACGCGGGTCGGCTATACCGGGGGCGACGTGCCGAACGCGACCTACCGCAACCACGGCACGCACGCCGAGGGCGTCGAGATCCTCTTCGATCCCAGCCGGATCGGCTACCGGGATCTGCTCGAGTTCTTCTTTCAGATCCACGACCCGACGACGCCCAACCGCCAAGGGAACGACCGCGGTCCGAGCTACCGTTCGGCGATCTATTACACCAGCGAAGACCAGCGGCGCGTCGCCGAGGACACGATCGCCGACGTGAACGCCTCGGGCATCTGGCCGGGGAAGGTCGTCACCGAGGTTGCCCCGGCGGCGGCGTTCTGGGAAGCGGAGCCCGAGCATCAGGACTACTTGCTGCACTATCCCAACGGCTACACGTGCCACTTCGTGCGGCCCAACTGGAAGCTGCCGCGGCGCGCGACCGCCTAGCGCGCCTCATTTGCACGACCCGCCGCCGTGCGGGTTTGTCATTTGCACCACGGCTGCGCGGCGCGCGCGGCCGAACCGCAAGAAATGGTACCGCTGCATCCGACCGTGCGGGACGTCACGGAACGGATTGCCCATCGCAGCCACGACCGGCGCCGCGCGTACCGGCAACGGATCGATGCGGCGGCGCGCGGCGCCGGCCGCGCGAAACTTTCTTGCTCGAATTTAGCGCACGTCGTGGCGGCATCGAGCGCCGACGAGAAAGTGCTGCAGTTGAACCCGACGATCACCAACGTGGCGATCGTGTCGGCGTACAACGATATGCTCTCCGCGCACCAGCCGCTCGAAGCCTATCCGGCGCTGATTAAAGCCGCGGTCCGCGAATTGGGGGCGACCGCGCAGTACGCCGGCGGCGTGCCCGCGATGTGCGACGGCGTCACGCAGGGCCGGCCCGGCATGGAGCTCTCGTTGTTCTCGCGCGACGTCATCGCGATGGCGACCGCGGTCGCGCTCACGCACGACGCGTTCGATGCGGTGCTGTGCCTGGGCGTGTGCGACAAAATCGTGCCCGGGCTCTTGATCGGGGCGCTCGTGTTCGGGCACTTGCCGGCGATCTTCGTGCCGGCCGGTCCGATGCAGTCGGGCTTGCCGAATAAGAAGAAGGCCGAGATTCGGGCCCTCCACGCCGAGGGCAAAGTCGGACGCGACGCACTGCTGGAGGCCGAGACTCAGTCCTACCACAGCGTCGGAACGTGCACGTTCTACGGCACCGCCAACAGCAACCAAATGCTGATGGAGATGATGGGCCTGCATTTACCCGGCACGGCCTTCATCACGCCGGGCACGGCGCTGCGTGAAGCGCTGACCCGCGCGGCCGGAAAACGGGCGGTCGAACTCGCGCGCTACGATCGCGACGGCGGCGCGCTGGGCCACATCGTCGACGAGAAGGCGATCGTCAACGGGCTCGTCGGTTTGCTCGCCACCGGCGGCTCGACGAACCACACGATCCACCTGATCGCGATGGCGGCGGCCGCCGGCATCACGATCACCTGGGACGACTTCGCCGATCTCTCGCGCGTCGTGCCGCTGATCGCGCGCGTCTACCCGAACGGACCGGCCGATATCAACCACTTTCACGCGGCGGGCGGCATGAGTTTCGTCGTGCGCGAGTTGCTCGACGCCGGGCTCGCGCACGAGGACGTCCACACGGTGGCGGGTTTCGGGCTGCGCCATTACCAGCAAGAGCCTTTTCTCGACAACGGCGTCCTGACGTGGCGCGACGGCCCGGAGACCTCGGGCGACGAGACCGTGCTGCGGCCGATCGCGCGGCCGTTCGGCGCGCAGGGCGGCTTGCGCGTCCTCGATGGGAATCTCGGACGCTGCGTCGTGAAAACGTCGGCCTGCCACGACGACCATCTCATCACGCAAGCGCCCGCGATCGTGTTCGATCATCCCGACGAATTGATGGCGGCGTTCGACCGCGGCGAACTCGACCGCGACTTCATCGCCGTCGTGCGCTTCCAGGGACCGCGTTCCAACGGCATGCCGGAATTGCATAACGTGATCCCGCCGCTGAGCGTGCTGCTCGACCGCGGCCGCAAAGTGGCGCTGGTGACCGACGGCCGTATGTCGGGCGCATCGGGCAAGGTCCCGGCGGCGATCCACCTCACGCCCGAAGCGAGCGAGGCCGGGCCGCTCGCACGCGTCCACACCGGTGACGTGATTCGCGTCGACTGCATCGCGGGGACCCTGTTCTCGCTCGTCGATCCGGTCGAGTTCGCGGCGCGCACGCCGGCGATTTCGCCCGAGACGGACGCCGAATACGGCTTCGGGCGCGAACTTTTCGGACACATGCGCGACGCCGTCGGTTCGGTCGAACACGGCGCGTCGGTATTTTTCGCAAGCCGCTAGGGGAGAAGAAGACAACGTGGATATGGCGACGATGCTCGGACGCGGGCCGGTGATCCCGGTGCTCGTGATCGACGACGTCGAATCGGCGGTGCCGCTCGCGCGCGCGCTCTGCCGCGGCGGGCTCACCGTGCTCGAGGTGACGTTGCGGACGCCGGCCGGCCTCGCGTCGATCGAGCGCATCGCGGCGGAGGTGCCGGAGGCGATCGTCGGCGTGGGAACCGTGCTTACGCGCGCCGACCTCGAGAACTCGGCGAAGGCGGGCGCGCAGTTCGCGGTGACGCCCGGTCTCACCGACGCGCTGGCGGAGCCGGGTCCGGTGCAACTCTTGCCGGGCGCGGCGACGGCCTCGGAGATCCTGCGCGCGATCGAGTACGGCTTCCGGTACCTGAAATTTTTCCCGGCCGTGCCGGCCGGCGGGGTCGAGGCGCTCAAGGCCTTCGCCGGTCCGTTCCCCGAGATCACGTTCTGCCCGACCGGTGGCGTCGGCGCGGCCAACGCCCCGGATTTCCTCGCGCTCGCCAACGTGATCTGCGTCGGCGGCTCCTGGATCGCACCGGCCGCCGCGGTGCGCTCCGGCGATTGGGCCCGCATCGAGTCGCTGGCCCGCGCGGCGAGCGCGCTCACGTCGGTCCCGGCGGCAGTGGTCGAAGCCTCAGTGATCTGACCGCCCGGCCGGAGGGCGCAGCCGTGGGGTGGAAAGGTGCCACGTGCAGCCGAGCGACGCCGCAAAAACGCTCGCCTTTGCGAACGGACTTCGCAAGAGCGTTGCGGCGTCGGGGCGCCGCTGGAGCGCGATGCCCGGCGGCGCGCAACAGCTGGCGGCAGTGCTCGCCTGCGTCGATGAGACCCAGCAGCGCCTCGCCGCCGCGGTGCGCGCGAGCGACCCGGATGCGGCGATTGCCGCGGCCAACGCAGAGCTGCGCGCCGTCCTCGAGTGGAGCACCTATCAATCCGTCGCGGTCGCCACTGCGCGCGCGCTGCGGGTCTCGCAGCGGACGCGAGCTTTCGCCGAGCGCTTTGGGCTCCTCGATTCCGGCAACCCGAGCCTCGCGTCGCTAGCGGAGTCCGAAGAGTCGCTGCTCGAGAACATCGCCTCGAAGAATGCCTACATGGCGTCGATCGCCGAGCGCTTTCCCCAACTCGCGCTGCCGCCGCCGCTCGTCAACCCGCACGCGCTCGTCGCGCCCAAGAGCGAGCGCAAGGATCCGCGCCTGCAACTCATCCAGCAACTGATGAAGCCCGGCAAGAAGACGCCGCGCCGCTAGAAAGGTTCCGATGAACACGATAACGCTCGAACAAGCCCAAACGATCGTGCGGGTGACGCTCGCGTACGCCCGCGAACACGATTTCGAACCGACGGGCGTCGCCGTCCTCGACGTGCGCGGCGCGCTCACCGCGTTCGCGACGGAGGACGGCTCGACGCTCGGACGCGCGCAGGTCGTGATGGGAAAAGCGGGCGGCTGTATCTCGATGGGTGTCGGCGGACGTTCGCTCGCACGCCGCGGAGCCGAGGCGCCGCAGTGGACGCTCGCCGTCGGCAACGTGCTGCCGCTCGGCCTGTTGCCCGGCATCGGCGGGGTGCTGGTCCGCGACGCCGCGGGGAAACCGGTCGGCGCCGTCGGCGTCGCCGGCGCCGCGCCGGAGAATGACGAAGCCGCCGCGATCGCGGGCATCACCGCTGCCGGGCTCGTCGCCGACCCCGGCAGCAGCGAACCGCGCCGCTAGGGCAGGCCCGCTTCGACGTCCGCGATCGTCAGGCTGCCGGCGGGCGTGCGGTGTTTGATCAACCGTTTGGCGAGATCGACGAGCGCGTCGTTGGCGGGCGTCGGAATGCCGTGCAGACGTCCGAGTAGCACGACCTCGCCGTTGAGGTAATCCGCCTCCAGGCGCCCCGTGTTGCGCGCCAGGCTCTGGTAGGCCGAGCCGCCGGCATGCCCCGCGCCCTCGACCGCCACCCGCGTGCGCGACGCGGTGCGCGGATCGGCGTGCGTCGAGACGGTGATGCCGGCGGCGGCAAATACCGCCAACGCTTCGGCGCGCGCGCGTTTCGAGAGGGTGGTGCTCGCGGGATCGACGCGGTCGCGGCCGATCGCCGCGTCGAGCACGTTGGTGACGTTGAGCGCGAGCTTCGCGTACTTCAGCGCCATGACGTCGTCGAGCGCGTCGCTGAGCATCGAGCCGGCGTTGAAGTCCGCGGCGACCGCCCGATCGAGGTCGTCGAGGCCGCGCGGATAGCGGCCGATATCGCAGATGCCGTGGCTTTCGACCTCGTGCACGCGCACGACGCCCGGCTCGAGATAGACCGACGGCATGCGCACGCAGATCCCGTGGACGTTGGCGAAGTGCCGCAGGGCGAGCCGCTCGTTCTCCACGCCGTTCTGCGCGCAGGCGACCGGAACGTCCGCGGGGGCCACGAGCGAGAGCGCTTCGAGCGCGCCGGCGGTGTCCTGACTCTTCATCGCGAGGATCACGAGATCGCCCGCGCCGATCGTGAGTTCGTCCGGGCGCTCGACGACCGGGATCGGCAAGGTTCGCCAACCACCGCGCGGCGTGCCGAAGCGCAGGCCGCCGCTCTTGATCGCGCGGCCGTGATCGCCGCGCGCGATCAACACGACGTCGCGACCCGCTTCGAACAGGCCCGCACCGATCGTTCCGCCGATCGCGCCCGCGCCGTAGATGATGTATCGCACGTGGTCTCCTTAGCGCATCGCGCGCGCTTGCGCGATAAATTTCCGGTGGTCGAAATCGTTGGCGCCGGCGATGAACCGGTCCGTTACGACAGCCTCGGCCGGCACGACCACGGACGTGAGCCCGTTGTCATACATGAACCGCGTGTAGAGCTTTACCCCGCGTAGCGGAATCGCGCCGATCGTCGCGCTCGTGGGATCTATGGCCGGCAGCAGATCCTGCGAGATCTGCAGCAGGCGCACTTCGTCGGCCACGGCTTCGTCGGTCACCTTGACGCCGGAATCCGCGACGAAATATTTCGCGGCGAGCCGTGGATTTTCACGGATGAGGATCGCCGCTTTGACCATCGCGCGCGAGAAGCGGCGCAAGATATCGGCCTTGGCTTGGATCGTCGCGGGCGATGTGACCCACGCGCTGTTCGAGACGTCGCTGAGCAGCGGGTTGAAGAAGTAGCGGAGTTTGAGATGCGCGCTGACC
>Ga0302279_10002287_pt1 | contig 25763 bp, 24 predicted proteins | sample III_Bog_N3_3_FD_194541 | JGI IMG/M metagenome (GOLD analysis project Ga0302279, IMG submission 194541) | Peat permafrost microbial communities from Stordalen Mire near Abisko, Sweden - III_Bog_N3_3 | ecosystem: Environmental > Terrestrial > Soil > Wetlands > Peat | place: Sweden: Abisko... | reverse complement strand
TCGGCGAAGCTGAGGTTGGCCTCCTTCACGCCCGAGACATAGATGTCCTCGGTAATGAACTGCGCCAGCGGCCCGGACTGGCCGACCGGCGTGAGGTTGATGGTCGGGATGCGCTTGCGCGGATAGACGCCGCAGCGGGCGGTGCCGCCGCAATCGACCACGACGGCGGCGATCTCGCCCTCGGCCGGCGGCGAGCGGAAGCCGTCCACCGCGGTGCCGCCGGTCATTTCTGCGAGCCGGCGCGCCACCGGCGGAATGCCGCCGCCGGTGACCGCGACGATCTTGTCGCGCTGCGCGGTCGGCTTGATCACCAGCGGGCCGCCCCACCCGGTCGAGCCGCGCTCGATGCGCACGGCCTTGAAATTGTCGCTCATTGGTCTGTTCCCCGTCCCGGCCGTTGTTACAGTGTCACGCCTTGACGACGCGCCATGACCTTGGTGACCCATTCGGTCACAATGCCCTTCAGCAGAATCACCACCAGACCGACGATGAAGTAGTAAATCGCGATGGTGACATGGTAGTTCGGCGGCACCTTGCCGGATTTCTCAAGTTCCAGCAGCGCCACCAGCACGCCGCCCCAGACGAAGTATTCTCCGGGATTGCAGTGCGGGAACAGCCCAAGCACCGGATGCACGAACGAGACCGCCGCATCGTAGAAAGCGGGTTTGTGCTTTTCTTCCAGAAACGTGCCAAAAGTATAGGCCATCGGGTTGGTCAGGAAGAACACCGCCAGCACCGGCAGCACCGTGTAGCGGGTCAGCGCGTAGCGCCCGGCAGTCTGCGCGATGCCGTGCACGCGCTCCTCGCCAACGAACTCGGTGACCGCGTAAAACGCCGTCATCAGCACCACCAGGGTCGGGATGATGCCGATGACGAAGCCGGCGAACACCTCGCCGCCCTTCTGGAAGATGCCGATGAAATGCGTGCCGATGGTGGTCAGCCAGCCGAGTTGCCCGCTGGTCGGGACGGCGAGTGCCTGAACGCGCTTGGCGTAATCCTGCGCCGACAGCGTGTTGGAGGCGTCGTCCACCAGCGTCAGCAGCGAGTGGTGCGACGCCGGATCGGCGGCGCCGACGCCGTGCAGCGCGGCAGCCATGGCCAGCCGGCCGACATGCGGCCCTTGGCTCAGCAGATCGGCGCCATGCGCCATCAAGATGGAGACGGTCATTCGCTTTTTGGTTCCTCCTGGTTGCTCGTTGTCGCCGCGCGCCCGCGGCGGTTACGCCGGTCAGGCTGCCAACGGTGTCGCCACCGAGGTCTCGCGGCGAGACAGCGCCGCCCTGATCTGTGCGACCGCGCCGGCCACCGCCTGCCGGCGGCCCTTGGTGGCCGTGCCGCTGTCACCGGTGGCGAGCGACCCCAGGCTGACGCCGCGATCCTGCGTCTGCTCGCGGAATTTCGCGAACACGCTGCGGCCTTCCATCAGGAACACCTGCCGCACCTGCTCGTCGGGGCTGGCCACGACGATGGCGATCACGCCCTTGCCGAAATAGCCGCGCGCGGCGCTGGCACCGACATAGCCGTCCGGCCAGGACTGCGTGATCGTGCGCATGACGTCGCGGTAGTGCCGCATTTGCAGCCACGTGCCGGCCGCCTGCCCGGCCCACAGCACCACCAACAGGATCAAGGCCACCTGCCAGAACGCCATCGCCCCCTCCCCTTTTCGCACCCTTGTTCGTCCGCCGCGAACCCTGCGGCGGCGGAACGAAGCGGGGTTGCGCCAACGCGGCATGGCTGCGTTGATGTTTTGCCTCGGAGGAGATTTAGAACAATCGTTTTTGAGTTTGTCAATATGTTCTGATGCGGCGCGCGCCACGTCCCATCCGTGGCGAACATCTGCTAGACTGCCGCGCCCGAACGCCCTGTGGGAGCGGCCGCCATGGACCTGAGTCTCGCCCGTCAGCTGATCCAGACGCCCGATCTGGCGCATCGGCTGCGCCGACTGAGCTTTTTCGACGCGCATTTCCGCCGGCAGGTGAAGGCATTGGCCGACCGCAACGGGCTGGTCGCGACCATCGACGCGGTGCGGCTGACGCGCGCCTTCCTGGCCTGGGGCGAGGATTTCACGCAGCAGCGCGCGGCCGCGGCACTCGACCGGCGCGACTACATCGTGTTCACCGCCGCGACCCTGCTGGTGCGCCTGCTGGAGATCGAGCCGATCGCGGTCGCCCGCCGCCCCGGCGCGGACGCGGCGGACTCCGCGCAGCCGATCGTCGGGTTCTGGCCGGAGGGGTTCCTCTACACCGAGTACTGCCTGACCGTGTTGCAGGCGGTGTTGCAGCAGGAATTCGGCGAGGGGCTGGCGATGACGCGGTTCGCCGAGGACAAGCGCATCTGGCAGTCGTTCCGCGAGAACGTCGCCGAGGACCCGGCGAGTGCGATCGGCTTCTTCGACCTGTTCGTCGGCGCCGAGCCCAACTGGTCGTTCCCCGCCGTCGCGGCGCAGCGCCCGGCGATCCTGCGCGCCGCCGTCCACAAATCCGCCCCCCCGTCCGGCCACGCCGCGGCGAATGTGCCCGGTGACGACGGCGATCTGGGAACATAAGAATTGACTTAGGCACAAAAGTACACGAAATCTGCCTCCCGAACGGTTCCGCGCGGTCGGCGATCGACGATGGCCGCGATCCAGAGCCGCGCTCCAGGGAGGACGCCATGAGCGTGATCGACCATGTCGGGCTGGCAGCCGAGCTTGCCGCCCATGCCGACTCCCACGGGCCGGTCACCATCGGCCTTGCCGGTGCCGGCCAGATGGGCACCGACATCGTCGTGCAGATCGCCCTGATGGTCGGCGTCCGCCTCGGCGCGGTCTGCGAAGTGCGCACCGGCCTCGCCGTCGATGCCATCGTGATGTCCGGCCGCGACGCCGGCGACATCGTCCACGCCGCCTCCGCCAACGCCATCGACCGCGCCATCGAGGCCGGCAAGATCGCGGTCACCGAGGACGCGGCGGCGATGTGCGCCTCCGGCCGCATCGACGTCGTCATCGACGCCACCGGCAACCCCAATATCGGCACGATGATCGCGCTCGACGCGATGAAGCACGGCAAGCATGTCGTGATGCTCAACGTCGAAGCCGACGTCACCATCGGCCGCTTCCTCAAGCAGGAGGCGCGCAAGACCGGCGTCGTGTTCACCGGGGCGGCCGGCGACGAACCGGCGGCGACGCTGGAGATCATCGGCTTCGCGCAGTCGCTCGGCTTCGACATCGTCGCCGCCGGCAAGGGCAAGAACAACCCGCTGCAATTCGACGCGACCCCCGACGCCTTCGAGGAGGAAGCGCAGCGCCGCAACATGGCCACGCGCATGCTCGTCGAGTTCGTCGATGGCTCCAAGACGATGATCGAGATGACCGCCATCGCCAACGCCACCGGCCTCGTCCCCGACGTTCCCGGCATGCACGGCCCGGCGGCGACGCGCGAGGAACTCGCACAGGTGCTGTGTACCCGCGAGGATGGCGGCATCCTCAGCAAATCCGGCGTGGTCGATTACTCCATCGGCAAGGGCGTGGCGCCCGGCGTGTTCTGCATCGTCAAGCCGCGCCATCCGCGCGTGCTGGAGCGGATGATCGACCTCAAGGTCGGTCCCGGCCCGTGTTTCACGATTTTCCGCCCGTACCATCTGACCAGCCTGGAAGTGCCGCTGTCGGCGATCCGCGCCACCGTCAGGCACCACGCCGACATGCAGCCGGTGGACCGCCCGGTCGCGGAATGCGCAACCGTGGCCAAGCGCGACCTCGTGCCCGGCCAGACGCTCGGCAAGATCGGCGAATACGACTATCGCGGCCACGCCATGACCTGGGCCGAGGCGCGCGACGCCAACGCGATGCCGCTGGGGCTGGCCGAGCGCGCAGTCGTGCGCAAGCCGATCAAGGCCGGCGAGAAACTCACCTACGACAACTGCGTGCCCGACGAGACGCAACTGGTCGTGCAGATCCGCCGCCGGCTCGACCAGCAGGACGCGCAATTCCTGAGCTAGCGCCACACACAATGACGTTCCAGCCCCATCCGGAAGGTGTCGCCCCCGTGACCGCGTCGCTGACCGCCATGACTGACGCCGCCGTGCCACCGGCCAATCTGCCGGACCTGTATCGGCGCCTGCCAATCGCAGCCCTGCGCGAGGCGCTGCGCAAGATGTACCTGATCCGGCAATTCGAGGAAGGCGCCGAGGCCGCCTACATGCGCGGCCTGATCCACGGCACGATGCATCTGTCCATCGGCCAGGAAGCCAGCGCCGTCGGCATCTGCCTGCCGCTGACGGACGCCGACTACATCACCTCGACGCATCGCGGCCACGGCCATTGCATCGGCAAGGGTGCCGAGGTGCGGCGCATGTTCGCCGAATTCTTCGGCAAGGAAACCGGCTATTGCCGCGGCCGCGGCGGCTCGATGCACATCGCCGACCCCGCGCGCGGCAATCTCGGCGCCAACGGCATCGTCGGCGGCGGCATCCCGATTGCCGTCGGTGCGGCGCTGTCGGCCAAGCGGCGCGGCACGGATTCGGTCGTGGTCTCATTCTTCGGCGACGGCGCCAACAACGAAGGCGCGTTCCACGAGGCATTGAACATGGCCTCGGTGTGGAAACTGCCGGTGATCTTCGTCTGCGAGAACAACCAGTACGGCATGTCCACCTCCACCGAGCGTTCCACCGCCGTCAAGAACGTGGCAGACCGCGCGTCGGCCTATGCGATGCCGGGCGTCATTGTCGACGGCAACCGGCTGGCCGACGTCGCCGACGCCTCGTTCGCCGCCGTCGAGCGCGCGCGGCGCGGCGAAGGCCCCACGCTGATCGAAAGCAAGACCTATCGCATCCGCGGCCACTCGCGCAGCGACCGCAACCGCTACCGCACCAAGGAAGAGATAGAATCCTGGCAGCAGCGCGACCCGATCGAGTTGTTCGAGACTGAGTTGCAGAGTTTTGGCCTGATCACCGCCGACGTCGTCGCCGCGATCCGCGCCGAGGTGACGGCGGAAATCGCCGAGGGCATCGAATTCGCCCGCCTGAGCCCGGCGCCGTCGCTCGACGACGTCACGCGCGACGTCTACACGGCGGCCTGAGCGATGACCGCCGTGCGCGAACTCAGCTACGCCCAGGCGATCCAGGAAGCGCTCGCCATCGCCATGGAAGCCGACCCCGCCGTGTTCCTGATGGGCGAGGACATCGGCGTCTACGGCGGCGCCTTCCAGGTCACCGGCGACCTCGTGCATCGCTTCGGCGCCGATCGCGTGATGGATACGCCGATCTCCGAACTCGGCGGCGCCGGTGTGGCCGTCGGTGCGGCGCTGACCGGCATGAAGCCGGTGTTCGAGTTCCAGTTCTCCGATTTCGCGGCACTGGCGATGGAGCAGATCGTCAATCAGGCGGCCAAGCTGCGCTACATGCTGGGCGGCGCGGTCTCGGTGCCGCTGGTCATGCGCTTGCCGTCCGGCTCCGGCACCGGCGCGGCCGCGCAGCACAGCCAGAGCCTGGAGGCGTGGCTGGCGCATGTGCCCGGGCTCAAGGTGGTGCAGCCATCGACGCCGCACGACGCCAAGGGATTGCTGCTGGCCGCCATCGCCGACCCCGACCCGGTGATGATTTTCGAGCATAAGCTGCTGTACAAAATGAAAGGCCCGGTGCCGGAGGGCTACTACACCGTGCCGATCGGCTCGGCCGCGATCCGCAGGCCCGGGCGGGACGTTTCCATCGTCGCCACCGCGATCATGGTCCACAAGGCGCTGGACGCCGCCGAGACGCTGGCGGCCGAGGGGATCGAGGCGGAAATCGTCGATCTGCGCTCGCTGCGGCCGATGGACACGGCCACACTGATCGACAGCGTCAAGCGCACCTCGCGCCTGATCTGCGTCTACGAAGGCGTCAAAACCCTGGGCATCGGCGCCGAGATCAGCGCCGCCATCGCCGAGAGCGAGGCGTTCGACTACCTGGACGCGCCGATCATCCGCCTCGGCGGCGCGGAGGCGCCGATCCCGTACAATCCCGAGCTGGAAAAAGCCTCGGTGCCGCAGGTCGCCGACATCGTGCGGGCGGCGCGCGCGGTGGTGCGGGAGCGGGTCTGATGGCCGTCGAGGTGATCCTGCCGCGCGTCGACATGGACATGGCGAGCGGGCGGATCTCGCGCTGGTACGTCGAGGAAGGTGCCCCCGTCGCGCAGGGCGCGCCGCTGTTCGAGATCGAGACCGACAAGGCGGCGATGGAGATCGAGGCGCCGGCCTCCGGCATCCTGCGCGGCGCCGTGGCAGCCGACGAAACGGCGATTCCGGTCGGCAGCGTGGTCGGCTGGATCTGTGCCCCCGACGAAATGCCGGCGCCGGCCGCGCCACGCGCCGCCGCGATTGCGGTCGCGGCACCGCCCGAGCACGCCGAACCGGCCGCGCCGCTCGCCGCCGCACCGTCCGCGAGCGTGACCGCGACGCCGCTGGCCCGCCGTCTCGCCCGCCGGCATGGCCTCGATTTGCAGGACATCGTCGGCAGCGGCCCACGCCGCCGCATCCAGGCGCGCGACGTCACCGCGCTGGCCGAGGCCGGCCCGGCGGCGCCCGCAGCCCTGCCGGCCGCCCTGCCCGCAGCCCTGCGCCCGTCCGGCCCGCTCAACCGCGTCTGGCTGCGCCAGGGCAGCGGCCGGCCGTTGGTGCTGGTACACGGCTTCGGCGCCGACCTGAACGGCTGGCGCCCGCTGGTCGGCGGCCTTGCCACCGAGCGGCCGATCCTGGCGGTCGATCTGCCCGGCCACGGCGGCTCCGCCGCCGCCGACGCGCCGAGCCTGGAAGGTTTTGCCGCGGCACTGGCCGAGACGCTGGCGGCCGACGGCGTCGCCGCCGCCGACCTGATCGGCCATTCGCTCGGCGCCGCCGTTGCCGCCACCTTCGCCGAGGACACCGGCTTCGACCTGCGCTCGCTGCTGCTGGTCGCCCCGGCCGGGCTCGGCCCCGACATCAACGGCGCCTTCCTCGACGGTTTTTTGCGCGCGCGCGGCGAGGCCAGCCTCGCACCCTGGCTGCGCCTGCTGGTCAGCGACCCCGCCGTCCTCGGCCCTGGCTTTGTCCGCGCGACGTTGCGCGCCCGCGCCGGCGAAGGCGCGCTCGACGGGCAGGAGCGGATCGCCCGGGCGCTGTTCCCGGACGGCACCCAGGCATTCTCGATCCGCGAGACGCTGGCGCGGCTGGCGATGCCGGTGCGCGTCGTGGTCGGCGGCGACGACCGCATCGTGCCGGCCCGGCACGCCGCCGACCTGCCCGGCAGCGTGGCACTGCACCGGTTCCACGGCGTCGGCCACATGCCGCATCTGGAAATCCGCCCGGCGCTCGCCCGTATCGTCGCCGAGCATGTGCGGGGCTGATCGGGCATCCCGCCGCACCTCGGCTGACCCGCCGCCATACGCCACGGCCGGCCACCGTCGCTTGGGGCTGGTGCCGGATGGCACGCTTCGGATATTCCCCGCTCGCCGGGATGCGCGCCGGCGTCCAGGCGGATGATCGACATGGCAGCTAAACGACGGGCCGGCCTCGCGGCCGAGGCGGCGACTATCGTCCAGGACCTGCCGGCCGGCCGCCGCTCGGCGCGGCTGCGGCTGCGCGCGTCCTGGATGTACTACGTCGAGGAGATGACGCAGAACGAGATCGCCGACGCGCTCGGCATCGGCCGCGTCACCGTGGTGCGCCTGCTGCGCGACGCGCGCGCGCTCAACGAGGTGAAAATCTCGCTCAGCCGCGACATCGCCGACCTGCCGCGCATCGAGAACGCGCTGGAAAAAGCCTTCGGCCTGACCGAAGCGGTGGTGGCGCCACTGTCCTCGCCGGTCGCCGACCCGACCGCGGCCATCGGTGCGGCCACCGGCCAGTTCATCTCCGACTTCGTCGGCCCCAACATGAAACTCGGCGTCGGCTGGGGCCGCACGCTGCTGCGCTCGCTGGGCTTCGTCGACGAGAAGCCGATCCCGAGCCTGGCCATCGTCTCGCTGCTCGGCGGCATTTCGGCGGTGCGGCAGTCCAACCCGGCGGAATTCGCCTGGCAATTTTCCCGCCTGTTCGGCGCCGATTGCTACCTGATCGCCGCGCCCGCGCTGGTGGACAGCTACGAGACCAAGCGCACGCTGATCGAACGCTGCGGCATCGGCCCGGTGTTCGAACTGGCGGATTCGCTCGATGCCATCCTGGTCAGCGTCGGCGGCATGAACGTCGATGCCACGTCGTTCCTGTTCGGCCATTTCTCCGGCGAGGACCGGCAATCGCTGCTGGCGCGCGGCGCGGTCGGCGACCTGCTGTACAATTTCTACGACAAGTCCGGCGCAGTGGTGGACCACCCGATCAACAGCCGCATCATGAGCGTACCGCTGGAGCAACTGCTGCGGACGCCGCATCGCATTCTGACCTCGGGCGGGCAGCACAAGGTGGAGGCGATTCTGGGCGCGCTGCGCCAGTTGCGGCCGACCGTGTTCATCACCGACGAAATCACCGCCGCCGCCTTGCTGACCCTGGATGCGGCCGAACAGCATCGGGCCGACACGCCATGAGCGGCTTCGATCTAGTGATCTTCGATTGCGACGGCGTGCTGGTGGACAGCGAACCGCTGTCGGCCGAGGCGATCCAGACCGTGCTGCGCGACGGCGGCATCGAGGTGCCGCTCGAAGCGATCTGGCGCTGCGTCGGCATGAAGCAGGCCGACATCGTGGCACATCTGGAACGCGAGACCGGGCAGACCATCGGCAATCTGCTGGTGGACAATCTGTGGCCGGCAACACGCGCGCTGTTCGCCGGCCGCCTGCAAACCACGCGCGGGCTGAAGCCGTTTCTCGACGCGCTGACGACGCGCCGCTGCCTCGCCTCGTCCTCGACGCACGAGCGCATCGGCTTCAGCCTCGGCATCACCGGCCTGGACTCGTATTTCCCGGCGGCGTCGCGGTTCAGTTCCAGCGATGTGCGGCACGGCAAGCCGGCGCCCGACCTGTTCCTGCACGCGGCGGCGCGGATGGGCGCCGATCCGGGCAAGTGCCTGGTGATCGAGGATTCGCGCTACGGCATCATGGCGGCGGTGGCGGCCGGCATGACCGCACTGGGTTATGTCGGCGGCAGCCACAGCACGCCCGCGTCGGCGGCGGCGCTGACCGCGTGCGGCGCTTACGGCATCGCGCCGACCTGGGCCGACGTGGCCGAACGGCTGGCGCTCGCCGGCAGCACCGCGGCGGACTGAGCGGCGCGGCGGCGGCGCACGGTGTTGCGGGGCGTGGGGGCGCGGCTGAGCCGGCTACGCGTGCCAGCCGATCAGCGTGCCGCCGTGGCCGTCGTTGCCCAACAGGACAAAATTGCCGCCGCTCAGGTCGCCGGAAAAACCGATGCCGGCGGTGTGCGTCCCGTCCGTCACCGTCAGCGTACCGCCGGTGGCGATGCCGGCGTAGGAGAGATGCGCGGCGGCGAACCCCATGTCGGTCAGGTCCAGCGTGTCGGCGGTCGCCCAGTTCTGGATGGTCTCGCCGGCCAGTGCGGCGCTGCTGCCGAGGAAGCTGTCGCCGCCGCCGCTATAGCCGGAGAGTGTCAGCACGCCGGCGGCCGGGCTGAGCGTCTGGCCCGGGCCGGTGGCGAACGCCACGTCGTTGCCGGCGACGCTCGCCAGCGTCAACGGCGCCTTGGCGCTGCTGGCGCCGGCGACGATGCTGAGGCTGCCGCCGCCGATGGTCAGCAGCGCGCCGCCATCGCCGCCGAGCGTGCCGTCGAACGTGCCGGCGACGGCGAGCGTGCCGCCCGAGGCCGCCGCGACGGTGCCGCTGCCGCTGATATTGCCGGTGATGTTCAGCAGGCTGCCGGTCGCCTGCAACGTGCCGTTCACCACCACGTTGGCGGCGATGCCGCCGGCGCCGAGCAGCGTCTGCCCGGCATCGACCACGACGGCGCCGGCCACCGCGTCGGCGGCGCTGCCGATCTCGACGAAGCTGGTGGCATCGACCGACAGGGTTCCGCCGGCGGCGAGGGCAAGGCCGCCGGCGATGGTGACGCTGCCGCCGGCGCTGACGGCGAGCGTGCCGTTGGCGTTCACGGCGGCGGCGTCGCTGACCGCAAGCACGCCGCCCGCCACCTGCACGTCGCCGGTGCCGGTGCCGGAATTGACGATCAGGCCGACGCCGCCGTCGTTGGTGCCGCCGGCGCCCACCGTGCCGCCGCTGCCGACCACCAGCGTGCCGGTGCCGGAGACGCCGACCACCACCGCGCCGTTCGCGGCCAGCGTCGCGCCGCCGCCCTCGATGGTGGCGCTGCCGGTCGCGCTGGCGCTGTAGCCGATGCGCACGGCGGTGCTGTCCGCCCCATAGGCGGCGGCGGAGGCCAGCACGGTGCCGCCTTGCGTGACCATCAGCACGCCGCTGCCGCCGCTGCCGACATTGAGCCGGCCGACGCCGGCGTTGAGGATGGAGCCGGTGCCGGTGACCGTCACCGTGCCGGTGCTGCCGGCGTCCGACGCGAGCACGACGCCGCTGTTGCCGCCGAGGCTGGCGGTGTTGCCGGTCATCTCGACGAGCCCGCCGGCCGAAATGGTGAGGGTTCCCGTCCCCAGATAGCCGATCAGCATCTGGCCGTCGGCCTCGATGGTGGAATCCGCGCCGGTCACGGCAACGACGCCGGTGCCGCCGGTGGTCGGCGTCAGATACCAGGCCCAGCCGAGCATGAACGCCGGTGCGGCCGTGGCGTAGTCGGCGCTGCCGCCGCGCACGGTGCCGCCATCGACATCGAGGGTGCCGACCCCGGACATGCCGACCGCAACCGCGCCGCCGCCGGCATCGATGGTGCCGCCGGAACTCACCGTGACGATGCCGGTGGCGCCCACCTGGTCGCCAATCAGGAAGGCCGGATCGTTGGTCGGCTCCGACGTCACCGTTGCCACGACGAGGCCGTTGTTGGAGACGGCAAAACTCGCCGACTGCGTGTCGCCGATGCCGATCAGGCCGTCGGCGCGCAACACCGAACCGGTGCCGTCGATCGTCACCGTTGCCGCGCGATACACCTCCGTCACCGGCCCGGCGGCGTCGGCGAAAGCTGCGCCGCCGGTGCCGAGCGTGGGCGTCGCCGTCCCCTCCAGGAATGCGAACGATCCCACGGGGCCGGCCGAGGCCAAGGCCAGCACCGCGCCGCCGCCGCTGATCGCCAGCAGCCCGCCGGCATTGACGTCGATCGCGCCGTCGCCGGCATTCAGTTCGGAGCCGGTGCCGTCCACCGTCACATTGCCGCCGCCGGCCGCGATGTCGCCGATGACGATGTTGGGCTGATCGAGGTTGTTGCTGCCGACCGCCTGCGCGGTCGCGCCGTTTTCGATCAGCAGCGTGCCGGACGGACTTTGCCCGACGAAGAAATACAGCCCGTCGCCGACCGCCTGGGTCAGCGAGGCGGTGGCGCCGCTGAGCACGAGGACGCTGTCGGTGATGTCGATCGTGGTGGCGGCGACCGCGCCGGTCAGCGTCACCGTGCCGGTCGGGAACGTCCCGGTGTTGTCATCGACGTTGAACGCGGCCACCGCGCCGGTGCCGGAGATCGTCACGTTGCCGACGTCGAGCACCTGCGCGACATCGGCCGGGCCGGGCACGACGGTCGAGACGGAATTGCCGTTCAACACGTCCAGCCAGTTCGCGGCGGTGCCGAACAGGCCGTTGCCGCCGGCCCAGTCATAGGTGTTGCCGGCGGTCACGACTCCGGTGGTGGCATTGAAATGCACCGAGGGCGCGCCCGCAAACTCCAGCGTGCCGAGCGAACTGATGCCGGCCGCCAGCGCCAGCGTGGTGACGCCGCCGGCGGTGGTGATCGAGGCGGTCGCGCCGACCGCGTTGTCGATGGTGATGGCGCTGCCGGCACCGAAGCCGGTGATCGCGTTGCCGGACAGACTGGCCCCGGCCAGTTCGAGATTGCCGCTGCCTTGCGTGTCGAATACGACGGGGATGCCGTTGTCCGGGCCTTCCAGCAACAGCAAGCCACCGGCGGCGATGTTCAACGTGCCGGTGCCGGTGATCGTGCCGGCCACCACCAGCCTGCCGTCGTTGGCGAGCAACGTGCCGTTGTCGATCAGGTTGCCGCTGAGCAGGCCGCCGCCGTCGACGCTGCCGCCGGCATCGATCACGATGGCGCCGGCGGTGGCACCGGCGGTGCCGCCGACCACGATGGTGCTGGCGCTGTCGGTGTCCAGCGCGCCAACCGACACGAGCGACACCGCCCCACCGATCGTAACGCTGCCGCCGCCGGTGGCGGCCAGCGTGCCGTGGGCGCCGATCAGCGCGCTGTCGCTGACCGCCAGCGAACCACCGTTGACCTGGACGTCGCCGGAGCCGCTGCCCTGGCTGACGATCAGCCCCTCGCCGCCATCATTGGTGCCGCCGGCGCTCACCCCGGCGCCGGTGCCGATCACCAGCGTGCCGGGACCGTCCTGGCTGACCCAGATGGCGCCGTCGGCCGCGAGCGTCGAACCGGCGCCCTCGATGGTCGCCGAGCCGCTGCCGTCGGCATTCTCGCCGATGCGGACCGCCGGCTCCGCATCCGGATAGGCCGCCGCCGAAGCCAGCACGGTGCCGCCCTGCGTCACCAGCAGCACGCCGGCACCGTCGTCGCCGATCGAAAGGCGGCCGTTGCCGGCGGTCAGCAGCGACGACGTTCCGGTCACTGTCACCGTCCCGGTGCTGCCGGCCTTGTTGCCGACCACGACGGCGGCGTCGGTGCCGAGCGCGGTGCCGACCATCGCGACGGTGCCGGCGTTCTCGATGGTCATGTCGCCGGTGCCGGTCTGGCCGACCCAGATTGCCCCGTCGGACTTGATCAGCGAACCGGTGCCGTTGACCGTGACCACGCCGGTGCCGTGCGCGCTCGGCGTGGCGGCGAGGCTCCAGCCCAGCACCAGCCCGGCTTCCAGCGTGGTATAGCCGCTGGCCGAATCCAGCACCGTGCCGCCTTGCACCAGCAGCGTGCCGGCGCCGGAATTGCCCACCGTCAGGTCGGCCGGCCCGGTATCCAGCGCTGACGCCGATCTGCACGTTCGGCACGTTGTTGGCTTCGATGCCGGCGACCGAGACGGTGGCGTTGTTGGCGATGGTCAGCGAACCGGCGCCGGCATTGGCGACCTCCAGGTCGCTCGACGCGATGCTCAGCAGCGACGCCGTACCGGTCACCGTGACCGCGCCGAAACTTCCGGCGACATCGCCGATCACCATCGCCGACACGCCGGAGAGCGTGGTCGCCATCATCGTCACCGTGCCGGCCGCCTCGATGGTCATCTGGCCGGAGCCGGTCTCGCCGACATAGATCGGCCCGTCGGTGCGGATCAGCGAGCCGGCGCCGTCGACCGTGACGAAGCCGTTGCCGTGGACGCTCGGCGTCGCGGCGAAGCTCCAGCCGAGGATCAGCGCGCCTTCGATGTTGGAATAGCCGTCGATGGAGGCCGCGACGGTGCCGCCCTGCACCACCAGCGTGCCGGTGCCGGAAAACCCGACCACCAGATCGGCCGGGCCGCTGTCGAGCAGGCCGCCGGCGCTGACCACGATGGTGCCGGAGGCGCCCGCCGTGGTGCCGATTTCGACGCCGGCATAGTAGTTCGGCTGCGTGCCGGTCGCGACGACGGCGCCGCCATCGGAGATTTTCAGCGTGCCGTTGCCGAGGTCGCCGACCGAGAGTTCGCCGGTCATCGTCCACAGCGCGCCGCTGCCGTCGACGGTGACGGTGCCGGTGGCGTTGGCCGCCTCGGCGATGGCGGAGAAGCCGCCGGTGCTCAGCGTGCCGTTGCCGCCGATCAGCACCGTGCCGGTGACGCCGGCCGACTGGCCGACCGTCAGGTCCGTGGTGGCATCGACAATGCCGGCGCTGCCGATGGTCAGCCCGCCGGACAGGCTGTTGGCGACCACCAGATAGCCGGTCTCCGTCCAGGTGCCGCCGGCGACGGTGACGCTGGCGACGGCGGTATTGCCGATCAGCGCGTCGGCATCGACCGTCGTGGTCGCGTCGATCGAGATCGCCGCATCGATGTCGATGTCTTTCACCGCGATGCTGCCGAGCAGCGAGGCGGCGACGGCGATTTCCAGATCGTCGGTGATGCCGGGCGCGACGGTCGCCACTTCCAGCGAGTTCTGCGCGTCCAGTGTCTGCCAGTTGGCCGCGACGCTGAGCGTGCCCGTGCCGCCCGACCAGTCATAAATGGTCATCCCAGCGTCTCCCTTCGTCCGGCCGGCGTTACGGCGTTGGCCGCGCAGGCGATTCGGTCATAGCAGGTCGGTGCGGTGCCGGCACGTCGCCCTCACCCGACGCGGCTGACGCGGCCTTCGAGCGGATAGGCGGGGTCGTTGTAGCCGGGGGTGGAGGGATGGCCGGGCACCACCAGACTGTCGACCAGCGCCTCGTCCTCGGGCGTAAAATGGTAGTCGAGTGCGCCGCGATAGTCGTCCCATTGCTCGATGGTGCGCGGCCCGCCGATGGCGCCGGTGATCAGGCGGTTGTTCAGCACCCAGGCGAAGGCGAACTGGCCGGGCGAGATGCCGCGCGCCCTTGCGTGGTCGGCCAGGGTCTGCGCGATGCGCAGGCTCTCCGGCCGCCATTCGGTCTCGTAGATGCGCTTGTCCTGGCGGCCGGCGCGGGTGCCTTCCGGCGGTGGCGCGTCGGCGCGGTATTTGCCGGTCAGCACGCCGCGCGCCAGCGGGCTGTACGGGAACACGCCGAGGCCGAGATGCGCGCAGGCCGGCAGGTGCTCGACCTCCGGCATCCGGTTCAGCGCGTTGTAATAGGGCTGCGAGATCACCGGCCGGTCGATGCCTGCGAGGTCGCAGAGCCGGCAGATTTCCGCCACGCGCCAGCCACGGTGGTTGGAGACGCCGAAATAGCGGATGCGGCCGCTGCGGACCAGATCGGCGACCGCATGCACCACCTCCTCCAGCGGCGTGTCGTGGTCTTCCTTGTGCAGATACAGGATGTCGATGGTCTCGACGCCGAGGCGCTTGCGGCTGGCATCGACGGCGGTGAAGGCGTAGCGGCGCGACAGGCCGCGCGCGTTCGGCCCCTCGCCGGTCGCGTTGGCGAGCTTGCTGGCCAGCACCCACCAGTCGCGATGGCCGGCGATGGCGCGGCCGACGATGCGCTCGCTCTCGCCGCCGGTGTAGACATCGGCCGTGTCGATGAAGTTGATGCCCTGGTCGCGGGCCCGGTCGATGATGCGCACCGCGTCGTCGGCGGCGGTTGCGCCGCCGAACATCATGGTGCCGAGGCACAGCGGCGAAACCAGCACGCCGGAGCGGCCGAGCGGCCGGTAGTCGATGGGTTGCGACATGGTGCAGCACTCCCCGCACGGTTCTGGTGGGCGGACTGTCTTACACCGGCGCCGGCCTGCCCAGGGGCAATCTGGCAGCCATTCGTTTCACACAAGGATGTCGTGAAATTCCCGGCATCGGCGGGTGCGGACCTTGGCAAACCGCGATGGCGGCACGTATGTTCAGGCGCAGCTTGCCGCACTGCGGCAAATGCAGAACACTCGGGCGACGATACGGACGGATCAGGCGATGACGATACACCCCAAGCGGCTCGGCTTTTTCACCCGTCTGCTCGACCAGACCGACGCGGGCGGGCGCTACCAGCTGGCACTGGAACAGATCTGCCACGCCGAGCGCTACGGCTTCGATTCCGCCTGGGTGGCGCAGCACCATTTCTACGAGACCGAGGGCGGGCTGCCCTCGCCGTTCGTCTTCCTCGCGCAAGTGGCGGCGCGCACGGAAAAAATCCGGCTCGGGACCGGCGTGGTGACGCTGCCGCTGGAAAACCCGCTACGGGTGGCCGAGGACGCCGCCGTGCTCGACCTGCTGTCGGGCGGACGGCTGGAAGTCGGCGTCGGCAGCGGCGGCAACCCGGCGGCGTTCGTCTCGTTCGGCCACACCAACGCCGAGCGCGGCGCGATCTTCGTGCAATCGTTGCAAGCCCTGGTGGCGGCGTGGCGCGGCGAGGCGCTGGGCGGCGGCAGCAACCGGCTGTACCCGGCCGCGCCGCAACTGCTGGACCGGGTCTGGCAGGCGACGTTCTCGGCCGAGGGCGGGCGGCGCGCGGGGCTGGCCGGCGACGGGCTGATGCTGTCGCGCACGCAGCCGCGCCCGGCGGACCACCCCGACGCGACGCTGGCCGACATCCAGAACCCGATCATCGACGCCTACCTCGCCGCGCTGCCGCCCGGCCGCGAGCCGCGCATTCTGGGTTCGCGCAGCGTGTTCGTGGCCGATAGCCGGGCGGACGCCGAGCATTTTTCCCTGATCGGGCTGCGCCGGCACGCAGCGAACCTGCATGCCGGCGGCTGGGCGCCGAAGGGCGACACGCTGGCAGATCTGCTGCACGCGGCCGACAGCCATATTGGCACGCCCGACGAGGTGATCGCATCGCTGGCCGCCGACCGGGTGCTGGACCGGGTGACCGATCTGGTGTTTCAGGTGCATTCGATGGACCCGCCGCACAAATACATCCTGCGCGCGATCGAACTGATGGCGGAACAGGTGGCACCGGCGTTCGGCTGGCAGCCCTCCGCCGCCGCCGCGCCGGCGCTGGCCGCCGCCGAATGACCGCCGCGCCGGCCGACGCGATCGACCGGCTGGTCGGTGCGAATTTCGATGCCATCCGCGCCGAACGGCCGCAGGCACGCGACAACGCGCAGGCGAGTTTCGTGGCGCTGTTCCACCCAGACGACGCCGGGGATTTTCCGGTGGCCGACCGCCACGCGGTTGCCGTGTTCGTCGCCGCGCTGCATGGGCAGCCCGCGATTGCGGCGTTCTACGCCGAGGCTTTGCCTGAAGCGTGGCCCAGCCTGCTCGCCGCCGAGGCGGAGCGCGGTGCCACGCATGGCCCGTACGGCACATTTCCGGCCGGTCCATTGAGCCGCGAGGACAAGGCCGGAAAAAACTATCGTGTGGATGCGACAAACCGGGCGGTGCTCGGCGGCCGTCTCGCCGCCGCGCTGGAGCATGCGCATTTCCTGGTGTTGCACCCGCGCGACGCGGCGCCGGAGCGGTTGCAGGCGCTGCTCGATGCCGGCTGGACCACGACCGGCATCGTCACCCTGTCGCAACTGGTCGCGTTCCTGAGTTTCCAGATCCGCGTCGTCGCCGGCCTGCGGGCGCTGGCCGCCGCGCGCGAGGCCACGCCATGACCGACGCCGTCATCGCCTACCCCGGCCACGCCGAACCCGCCGCCTTCACCCAGGCGGAACTGGACTGGCTGCCGTGGCTGGAACCATTGCCGAGTGCCGAGTTGACCGAGCGGCACTGGGCCGGGCTGGTCGATGCGTCGCGGGCGAAATCGCCGTATTTCATGCTGCTGGCGCGTGACCCGGACATTCTGGGCGCCCGCACGAAAACCGACAAAGACATTTTCTACAACACGCGCGGCGGGCTGCCGCGGGCCGAGCGGGAACTGGCGGCGGCGGCGGCGTCCCGCTTCAACGGCTGCATCTACTGCGCCTCCGTCCACGCCCGCTTCGCCACGCAATTCTCCAAGCGCGGTGCCGACGTGCAGCGCCTGCTCGACGAAGGCGTCGGCGCCGACCTGGACGCGCGCTGGAACGCCATTGTTGCCGCGTCGGTGGCGCTGTCGGAAACGCCGGTCGCGTTCGGGCCGGCGCATGTGCAGCGCCTGCGCGCGGTCGGGCTGGACGACCTGCAGATCGCCGACCTGATCCACAGCGCCGCGTTCTTCAACTGGGCGAACCGGCTGATGCTGTCGCTGGGCACGCCGGCCGCGCAAGGCTAACGCCGCTCGCCCTCCCCGACTGGCGCGGATCGTGCAATCTTACTCCGACGCCGTCCGCGCGGGACCGGCCAGCAACGACACTCGGAGAGCCATGCCCGCCATCCGCAGCCTGCTCGTGGCCAACCGCTCCGAGATCGCCATCCGCGTGTTTCGCGCGGCGGCCGAACTCGGCATTCGCACGGTTGCGATCTATGCCGAAGAAGACAAGCTGTCGCTGCACCGTTTCAAGGCGGACGAAGCCTATCTGGTGGGCAGAGGCCACGGCTCGGCCAAGGGAATGGCACCCTTGGAGGCATATCTATCCATCCCGGAAGTGATCCGCGTCGCCCGCGAGGCGCGGGTGGATGCGATCCATCCGGGCTACGGCTTCCTTTCGGAAAGCCCGGAATTCGCCGATGCCTGTGCGGCCGCCGGCATCCGCTTCATCGGGCCGCGACCGGACACGATGCGCACGCTCGGCAACAAGGTGGCGGCACGCGATCTGGCGATTTCGCTCGGCGTGCCGGTGATGCCGGCGACACCGCCGCTGCCGGACGATCCGGCGGAGATCAAACGGCTCGCGCGCGAGGTCGGCTATCCGGTGATGCTGAAGGCGTCCTGGGGCGGCGGCGGGCGCGGCATGCGGCCGATCGAGAGCGAGGAACGCCTGCTTGACGCCGTCGTCACCGCCAAGCACGAGGCGAAGGCGGCGTTCGGCAAGGACGAGGTGTATCTGGAGAAACTGGTGCGGCGGGCGCGGCATGTCGAAGTGCAGTTGCTCGGCGATACGCACGGCAATCTGGTGCATTTGTTCGAGCGCGATTGCTCGATCCAGCGGCGCAATCAGAAGGTCATCGAACGCGCGCCGGCGCCGTATCTGCCGGAGGCGACGCGTGCGGCGCTGTGCGAGTCGGCCCTGCGCATCGGCCACGCCACCAACTACGTCGGCGCCGGCACCGTCGAGTTCCTGATGGATGCCGACACCGGCGCGTACTACTTCATCGAGGTCAATCCGCGCATCCAGGTCGAACATACCGTCACCGAAGTGGTGACCGGCCTCGACATCGTGAAGGCGCAGATCAAGATCATCGAGGGCGGCCATATCGGCCGCGTCGCCGAGACCGGGATTCCGGCGCAAGCGGAGATTCGGCTAAACGGGCACGCAATGCAGTGCCGCATCACCACGGAAAATCCGGAGAACAATTTCATCCCGGATTACGGGCGCATCACCGCGTATCGCGGCGCGTTCGGCTTCGGCATTCGCGTCGATGGCGGCACCGCCTATTCCGGCGCGGTGGTGACGCGGCATTACGACCCGATGCTGGAGAAGGTGACGGCGTGGGCGCCGACGCCCGAGGAAGTGATTGCGCGCATGGATCGCGCGCTGCGCGAGTATCGCATTCGCGGCGTGGCGACCAATCTGGCGTTCCTGGAAGCGGTGCTGAACCATCCGAAATTCCGCGCCAACGACTACACGACGCGCTTCATCGACGACACGCCGGAGTTGTTCCGCTTCGGCAAGCGGCGCGACCGCGCGACACGGCTGCTGACCTATGTGGCCGACGTCGTCGTCAACGGCCATCCCGACGTGAAGGGTCGCGCGCGTCCGCCGGCCAGCGCGCGCACGCCGTCGCCGCCATATTTCTCCGACACGGCACCGGTCGCCGGCACGAAACAGGTGTTTGCCGAACTGGGGGCAAAGGGGTTTGCGGCATGGATGCGCGCGCAAAAGCGCGTGCTGGTGACCGACACGACGATGCGCGACGCGCACCAGTCGCTGCTGGCGACACGGATGCGTACGTACGACATCATCGCCGCCGCCGATGCCTACGCGAAAGGCCTGCCGCAGTTGCTGTCGCTGGAATGTTGGGGCGGTGCCACGTTCGACGTGGCGATGCGGTTCCTCAACGAAGATCCGTGGGAGCGACTGCATGTGTTGCGGCAGCGCGTGCCGAACGTGTTGTTGCAGATGCTGCTGCGCGGCGCCAACGGCGTCGGCTATACCAACTATCCCGACAACGTCGTGCGCGCCTTCGTGAAACAGGCGGCTTCCTCCGGCATCGACCTGTTCCGCGTGTTCGATTGCCTGAACTGGATCGAGAACATGCGCGTCGCCATCGACGCGGTCGGCGAGGCGGGCGGCATCGCCGAGGGGGCGATCTGCTACACCGGCGACATGCTGGACCCCAACCGGACAAAATACGCGCTCGGCTACTATGTAAATGCCGCCAAGCAACTTGAGGCGGCGGGGTGCCATGTGCTCGGCATCAAGGACATGTCCGGCGTGCTGAAGCCGGCGAGCGCGCGGGCGCTGGTGCGGGCGCTGAAGCAGGAGGTCGGACTGCCGATCCATCTGCACACGCACGACACCTCTGGCATCTCCGCTGCGACCGTGCTGGCCGCCATCGAAGCGGGCGTGGATGCCGTCGATGCCGCGATGGACTCTCTCTCCGGTCTGACGTCGCAACCCTGCCTCGGCTCCATCGTCGAAGCGTTGCGGCATACCGAGCAGGATACCGGACTCGACCCGGAGGTTATTCGGCAACTCAGCTTCTACTGGGAGGCGGTACGCACGCAGTATGTCGCGTTCGAGAGCGATCTGAAAGCCGGCGCCTCGGAAGTCTATCTGCACGAGATGCCGGGCGGGCAGTTCACAAACCTGAAGGAACAGGCGCGCGCATTGGGGTTGGAGACGCGCTGGCACGAGGTCGCAAAAGCCTATCACGCCGCGAACGAGATGTTCGGCGACATTGTCAAGGTGACGCCCTCTTCCAAAGTGGTCGGCGACATGGCGCTGATGATGGTGGCGAACGATTTTACCGCAGAACAGGTCTTGGACCCGGCGGTCAGCGTGTCGTTTCCAGCGTCGGTGATCGACATGTTGCGCGGCGATCTGGGGCAGCCGCCGGGTGGCTGGCCGCCTTCGTTGCAACGCAAGGCGCTGGGCGACGAAATACCGAGCACGGCGCGGCCGGGCGCGCTGTTGCCGCCGGCCGATCTTGTGGCCGTCCGCGCCGAGGCGGACAAGAAATGCGGGCGCGCGCTGAGCGACACCGAGTTCGCCTCGTTCCTGATGTACCCGAAGGTTTTTACCGACTTCAACAACGTCGCCCGCAAATATGGTCCGGTCTCCGCCCTGCCGACGCCGGTGTTCTTCTATGGCATGCAGCCGGGCGACGAGATTTCCGTCGAGATCGAGCACGGCAAGGCGCTGGTGATCCGCCTGCAAGCGGTGACGGAGACCGACGACGAAGGCCAGGTGCGCGTGTTCTTCGAACTGAACGGCCAGACCCGCGTGGTGAAGGTGCCGAACCGCGCCGCCGCCGCGACGCTGCCGACGCGGCGCAAGGCCGACGAAGGCAACGACGCGCATGTCGCGGCCCCGATGCCCGGCGCGGTTGCCACCATCGCGGTGCGGCAGGGCCAGAGCGTCGGCGCCGGCGACGTGTTGCTGACGCTGGAAGCGATGAAGATGGAAATGGCCCTGCCCTCGCCGCGCGACGGCGTGGTGGAGGACATCCTGGTCCGCCCCGGCGCGTCGGTGGAAGCCAAAGACCTGCTGGTGATCCTGAAGGCGCCATGAGAACCGCGATCGACCCGGCGACGGCGGCGGCGATGGTGCCGGACGGGGCCACGGTGATGATCGGCGGTTTCATGGGCGTGGGTTCGCCGCACCGGATCATCGATGCGCTGGTGGCGCGCGACGCGCGCGATCTGACCATCATCGCCAACGATACCGCGCGGCGCGGCGTCGGCATCGGCAAGCTGATTTCGGCGGGATGTGTTTCGCGCGCCATCGTCTCGCATATCGGCACCAACCCGGAAACGCAGAAGAAGATGCTGGCCGGCGAGATTTTAGTGGATCTGGTGCCGCAGGGCACGCTCGCCGAACGCGTGCGCGCGGCCGGGGCCGGATTGGGCGGCGTGCTGACGCGCACCGGCGTCGGCACGCTGGTGGCGGAGGGCAAGACGGTGCTGTCGGTCGGCGGCGAGGATTTTCTGCTGGAACTGGCGCTCGGCGCCGATGTCGCGTTGCTGGCGGCGCGCACGGCGGACTACAGCGGCAATCTGGCGTATGCGCTGACGGCGCGGAATTTCAATCCGTTGATGGCGCTGGCGGCAAAGTTGGTGATCGCCGAGCCGGACGAGATCGTCCCGGTCGGCGTGCTGCCGCCGGACGCGGTGCATACGCCGGGCGTGGTGGTGCATCATCTGCTGCAACGCCTCAGGTCGGTTTGAGCAGGACGCCGGCATGGACAGCAAGGAACTGATCGCCCGGCGCGTTGCGATGGAACTGGTGGACAACACGCTGGTCAATCTCGGCATCGGTTTGCCGACGCTGGTGGCGAACTACGTGCCGCGCGGCATTCACGTGTTCTTCCAGTCGGAAAACGGCATCATCGGTTTCGGCGCACCGCCGCCGGAGGGCATGGAGGACGTGTACCTGACCGATGCCGGCGGCGCTTTCGTGTCGGCGTTGCCGGGCGCGGTGGCGTTCGATTCCGCCATGTCGTTCGCGCTGATCCGCGGCGGCCATCTGGCGATGACGGTGCTCGGCGGCCTACAGGTGGACCAGCGCGGTCACCTCGCCAACTGGATGGTGCCGGGGCTGATCGTGCCGGGCATGGGTGGCGCCATGGATCTGGTCAGCGGCGCGCGGCGGGTGGTGGTGGCGATGAACCACATGCAGAAGAATACATCGAAAATCGTGACGGAGCTGACGCTGCCGGCGACCTCGGCGCGGCCGGTGTCGCTGATCGTCACCGAGTTGGCGGTGATCGAGCCGACATCAGCCGGCCTCGTGCTGCGCGAAACCGCGCCCGGCGTCGCCGTCGCCGATGTCATTCGCGCGACGGCGGCGGCGCTGATCGTGCCGGACAGCGTGCCGGCGATGATTTTGGCGTAGCGGCCAACCCTGCAAGTGTCCGTCACCCCCGCTTGCGCGAGGGTGACGGCTTTCGAACTACGCCGCCTGGCGTTGCAGGAACGGATAATCCACATAGCCCTCGGCACCGCCGGCATAGAACGTGTCGGCGCGCCACTCGTTCAACGCCGCGCCGCTGCGCAGGCGTTCCGGCAGGTCGGGGTTGGCGATGAACGTCTTGCCGAACGCCACCGCGTCCGCCCAGCCCTCGTGCAGCGCCGCCGCGGCGGTCTCGCCGGTAAAGCCTTCGTTGGCGACATAGACGCCGCCGAACGCCGCCTTCAGCACGGGGCCGAGGCTGTCCGGCGCGACATGCTCGCGCGCGCAGATGAAGGCGATCCGGCGCTTGCCGAGTTCGCGGGCGACGTAGCCGAAGGTGGCGGCGCGGTCGCTGTCGCCCATGCTGTGCGCGTCCGCGCGCGGCGCCAGATGCATGGCGACGCGGTCAGCACCCCAGACCGAGATGGCGGCGTCGGTGGCTTCCAGCAGCAGGCGGGCACGGTTCTCGATGCTGCCGCCGTAGCCGTCGTCGCGGTGGTTGGTGCTGTCTTGCAGGAACTGGTCGAGCAGATAGCCGTTGGCGCCGTGCAGTTCGACACCGTCGAACCCGGCCTTCTGGGCATTCTCGGCGCCCTTGCGGTAGGCCGCGATCACGCCGGGCAGCTCGTCGGTGGCCAGCGCGCGCGGCACCGGGAACGGGCGCTGCGGGCGCAGCAGGCTGACATTGCCGCTGGCCGCAATGGCGCTGGCCGAGACCGGCGGCAGGCCGCCGAGGAAGGACGGGTCGGAAATCCGGCCGACATGCCACAATTGCAGGAAGATCCGCCCGCCGGCGGCATGCACGCCGGCGGTGACGACGCGCCATGCCTCGGTCTGCGCGTCCGACCAGATGCCCGGCGTGTTGGCGTAGCCGACGCCCATCGGCGTGACCGAGGTCGCTTCGGTCAGGATCAGGCCGGCGGAAGCGCGCTGCACGTAGTAGTCGCGCATCAGCTTCGTCGGCACGCGGGCATCGGTGGCGCGCGAGCGGGTCAGCGGCGCCATCAGCACGCGGTTGGGCAGCAGCAGATCGCCAACTTTGAGCGGGTCGAACAGGCCGGGCATCGGTTATCATCCTTCGGTTCGCGGTCGTGGCGGGTTGCGCATGTTCGTCATTCGACGAATATAGCACAAGCTGGAACACCGGACGTGGGGAGGGCGACGGCGTGCCGCAAGACGCCTACCAGCATCCGGCGATCGACAGCGTGACGCTGCCCGAGGTGCTGCACGCGCTGAGCGATCCGTTGCGGCTGTCGATCGTCACCGCGCTGCGCGAAGGCGGTGCGCGCGGCTGGGGCGAGTTCGATTCGCCGGTCGCCGCCTCGACGCTGAGCCATCACATGAAGGTCTTGCGACAGGCCGGGCTGATCCTGACGCGGCGCGAGGGCACGCGCTGCCAGGTGGCGCTGCGGCCGGAGATCGAGGCGCGCTTCCCCGGGCTGCTGGCCACCGTTATCGGGCTTGCCGGGCCGGCCGACTGAGCGCGGCGCGGGCGGCAAGTTGCGGCAGTGCCAGCGTTTGCCGCCCGGCTCAGGTGGTCAGGCGCAGCAGCAACGGCCGATAGGTGTGCCCCGGCAGGCTGCGCCGCCCGGCAAGCCAGAAACCGCCGGCGTCGTCGCGCGTCAGCGAGCCATAGAGCAGCAGCCCCTCGCCCGGATCGATGTCGAGCGGCGCGCGCGTGGCGGTGCGGCGGGCAAGGTCGAACACCAGCCATTCATGCCGCCCGCCTGGGCGCTGGCCGACGCCGGCCACCGACGCCACGCCGTCCCAGGTGAACAGCGAGGCGGTGTAGGACGGCCCGTCCGGATGCATCCAGCCGAGCGGCGCCACCTGCCCCGCCGCGTCGGTGCGATACAAATACCCGCTGCCGGTGACGAAGGCCATGCCGCCATCGGCCAGCTGGGTGAAGCCGACGATGCCGTGCGCGTCATGCGCGCTCTGGCCGTCGGCGTAGTGCGCGAGCGGCGTGCGCGCCAGTTCGCGCAGCGCCGCGTCGAACTCGACCAGTTCCGCTTGCAGCGGCGCGCGCGGCCCGGCCTGCCGCACGCGTGGCACAAACGCATGGCCACGCCGGTCCACCAGCAGATTTCGCGACATGTGGCCGCCAACCGAACCCACCACGACGCGGCGAACGCGACCGCTGGCGGTGTCGAAAGCGAACAGCACATGGCCCCACAACCCGAGCGCATAGATGTGCCCGCCGCAACCGCCGGCGCAGGTGAGGCCCTGCGGCACCGCCAGCAGATGCTGCCACGCCCCGTCCGGCGGCCGCAGTCGCCACAGGTGAGAACCCCAGCGCGGCGGCGCGGAGCCGTCGTCGCGCTCACCCTCCTCGTCGGTCGAGGTGAAATACAGGCAGCCATCGTCGGCCGCTACGATCTTCGAGTGGATCTTTATCTGTCCCAGACCTGACCGATACAGTCCGGCACGGCGCAGCGCCGACACGACGTCGCCCTGCACGGTCGCGCGCAGTGTGGCCGGATCGACCACGACCAGATGCGCGGAAAATCCCGGATGCAGCGCCGACACGCCGGCCCAGATGCGGCCGGCCGCGTCGCGGCCGGTGGCGCCCCAGACAGCGTGCGCGTCGGCAAACGCCGGCAGCGCCACGTCGGCGATGCTCGGCGCGCGCGCCGGATCGATGGGCGGTGGCGTGACCACGGCGACCGCGCCGGCCGCTTCGCCGCGCGCCAGCGCCGCCGCGGCCAGACCGCCGATGATGCCGCGTCGGAAAAGCCTGTCCACCATACCGCGCCGCTCCGTCTCGGCGCGCGGGCGGCGCCGATCAGTAGATCATCGTGCTCATCTTGATTTCGCGCCAGACCTCGCTGACCGTGCGCGTCATCGCCACCTTGCGGTCGGTGTAATAGGTGTGCAGCAACTCGTGCGCCTTCGCCGAGTACGGCGCGCCGAGGAAGTCGCGATACAGCGCCTGCACCTGCGTGTTGTTGTGCGACTGCCGTGCCTTCGCCGCGCGGTCGATACCGAACAGCGTCTCGCGCCGTTTCAGCGCGTGCGGCAGATACGACTTCTTCGAGCGCAACGTGCCGCCGCCATCGACGCAACCGCCGGGGCAGGCCATGATCTCGATGAAATCGAAA
>Ga0302279_10002286_pt1 | contig 25763 bp, 16 predicted proteins | sample III_Bog_N3_3_FD_194541 | JGI IMG/M metagenome (GOLD analysis project Ga0302279, IMG submission 194541) | Peat permafrost microbial communities from Stordalen Mire near Abisko, Sweden - III_Bog_N3_3 | ecosystem: Environmental > Terrestrial > Soil > Wetlands > Peat | place: Sweden: Abisko... | reverse complement strand
CCTGCAGCGCGCCGCGAGCGCCATCCTCGCGGCGGCGCACCCGACCCCGGCCCCGCCCGCGGCCCAGACGCGGTGGGATCACCGGACGAGGCCCCTCCGCCTCGACGAGGTCACCCGCCGCTTCGGCCTGAGCGCCGCCGAGATCGCGGCGCTGCGCAAGAACGGCTTCGTGGTCCCGGCGCGGCTGGAGCAGCCGACCTACGCCGACGCCCTCCACGAGGTCTACGCGTCCGAGCTCCCCCTCTTCGTCTCGGCCGACGCCGTCCTCCACGCGGTCTACGTGGGCAACGACAAGACCCTGGCGCGCCTCGAGCAGCTGCGGCTCGCGCCGCTCCTCGACCGCACCCTGGCGGTGATGCACTGCGCGCTCCCGGACGCGGCCTCCGGCTACCCGCCGGAGACGGCGCGCGACCTCGACGTGTACCTGACCGTGGCGCGGACGCTGCTCGCCGGGCACCCGGTCGCGCCCGCGTTCAACGAGTCCACCGCGGCGGCCTCCGCGCTGGTGGCGGCGGCGCAGGCAGCGGCCGGCATGGCCCAGGTCGAGATCTTCGGCCGCGTGCGCTGGATCGACTTCTCGGCCTTCACGCCGCGCGGGCACTATGCGGCGAGGGAGCCGCTCACGCCCTACTTTCGCGCGGTCATGTGGCTGTCGCGGGTGGAGTGGAACCTGGTGTCCCGGTCCAGCCGCAGCTCCGCGGCCACCGCCGTCGCTGACCCGCGCGAGACCCCCCGCGAGGCGGTGGACGCCCTGGCGCTCGCCGACCTGACGACGCGCGCCGGGGTCCGCTCCGGCGTCCGCGCCATGGACCGGGCCTGGGCCACCTTCGGGGGCAAGCGCGAGGAGGTCTCCATCGACCAGCTCGAGGAGCTGCGCGCGCGGGCGGGGATCGGCGAGCTCACCGACCCCGGCGTCTTCGAGCGGCTCAGGGACGCCATCGGCGAGAGCTTCCAGCGCACCACGCGCCTGCAGTTCATGCCGGCGGGCTCCACGGTGCTCCCGGCCATCGCGACGCTCCTCGGCCCCCGCGTGCGGCCGGACGCGACCGCGACCGGGCCGCTGGTGAGCCCCCGGACCCCCGAGCGCCACATGATCGGCGCGGCCGAGATGGGCTACGCGCTCGGCCAGGATCGCGCGCGGGTCTATCTCGCCGACGAGGAGGCCCGCTTCCCGCAGCTCGCGGCCGGCCTCGGCGAGGCGCGCGCCCTCGCGCACGCGGCCTCCACCGGGGAGGATCTCTTCGGCCTCTGGCTCCAGGCCATCCTCGGCCTCGGCGAGCGCCCGGCCGGAGCTCTCCCCTCGTTCATGACGAGCGACGCCTTCGCCGACCTCCGCCTCGACTCCACCATCACCGCGTTCGCGCAGCTGCGCCACGACGCGGTGCTCATCGCCGGACAGGCCTACGACGAGGGCGGCTGCACCATCCCCGACGGGTACGTCGAGCCGGCGCCCGCGGTCTACCAGCGGCTCATCGCCTACGCCGAGCGCGGCGCCGCCGCCGTCGCCGTCATCGATCCCGGCGACCAGGCCTACGCCCACGGCTACTTCACCAACCTCGCCCGGGTGCTGCGCGTCCTCGACGCCATCAGCGGAGACGAGCTCGCCGGCCGCGCGCTCTCGGCCACCGAGATCGACTGGCTCTCGATGGTCGTGGAGAGAGAGCCCGGCACCAGCCAGGGTCCGCCCACCTTCACGGGCTGGTACTTCGACATGTTCCCCGCCCGCCTCGACGCGCTCGCCCGCGCCGATCTCGTGGCCGACTACTTCACCTCCGGCGAGACGCAGACGGTGGCCTACGTGGGCGCCACCTCGCCGCGCCTGGGCATCTTCGTGGTCGACACCGGCGGCGCGCCGCGGGTGGTGGTGGGGCCGGTCGCGCGCGGCTACGAGCACCATGGTCCACTCGGCCGGCGCCTCGACGACGCGGCGGCGTCCCACCTCGTCCAGGGCGATCGACAGCGCGACCCCTGGGCGGCGAGCTACACGGTGCCCGCGCCGCCCGCCCCCGAGCTCGAGCTCTCGTTCGAGAGCCTCTCCACGGCCACGCTCACCGCGGCACGCCCCCTCGGCCCGGTCACGGTGGAGGCGCTCGATCACCACCGCCACCTCATCGAGGCGGTGACCCACACGGTCGCGGCCGGCAAGACCACGTTCGCGTTCGAGCACCTCCCGGAGGAGCGGCCGATCGAGCTGGTCCACGTCAAGGTCGGCGCGTTCCATGCCTGGAGCGAGACGTGGAAGGGAGCGCCGCTGGACATCACGGTGAAAAAGCCCGCGCCCGCCGAGCCAGCAGCCCCCTGACGAGGCGGGCCCCGGCGCGCGACTCACGACACCCAGCGTTTGTCGGAAAGCCGACAGGGTCACCGGAATCCCGACGATGGACAGCGACACCGGCGCGGCCGCGGTCGGACTTCGGGCGGGGACGCCCGTGGCACACGGCGTGATAGGCGGGCCACTGCGGCGGACGTGGCCGCAGGAGAGTGACCACGATGAACGCCGCCACCGCCCCTCTCTCGTTCTACCGCGTCGAAGTCTCGCGCCGCCCGCCGCTCACCCCGGCCCTCGAGCGCGACCTCGCGGAGCGGTACCAGGGCGGCGAGCGCGCCGCCGCCGGCCGCCTCATCGAGGGCTGCCTCTCCAGCGTCATGGCCATCGCCTGGGAGTACCGGCGCTGCGGGCTGCTCCTCGAGGATCTCGTGCAGGAGGGCAACCTCGGGCTGCTCAAGGCCGTCGAGCGCTTCGACCCCGGCCGCGGCGTGCGGCTGGCGAAGTACGCCGGCTACTGGATCCGCGCCGAGATCCGCGAGTTCGTCGCCCGTCAGTACCGCATCGTCCGGCCCGGCTCCTCCAAGGGCGAGCGCCGGGCGCTGTGGCTCTACCGGCGCACCCGCGAGCAGCGCCCCGAGGCACTGGCGGCGATGTGCGGCATGTCCACCGAGCGCGTCACCGAGCTGCTCCCCCTGCTGATGGCCGGCGACGTGAGCCTGAGCCCCCAGCCCGAAGGCGACGGTCCGAGCCTGGTCGATCGCCTCTCGGATGGCGCCGGCTCGCCGGAGGACACGCTCTGCGACGTCGACGAGCGCGACCAGCTCCGGGCCATGCTGGCGACCATCCTCGCCGAGCTCCCCCTGCGCGATCAGGACATCGTGCGGCGGCGGCTGCTGGCGGAGGATCCGGCGACGCTGGAGGAGCTCGGGGCCACCTGGGGGGTGAGCCGGGAGAGGGTCCGGCAGCTCGAGGAGAAGGTGAAGGGGCGGATCCGCGTCAGGCTGGAGCAGCTGCAGGGGGGGTGAGGCGTGCGCTCGAGCTGGGACGGGCTCAAGGTGTGACGGGAAAAGCTACTCACGCCGCGAATCGTCGGTCGGCTTCCCTCAAAATCGCAGAGGATTCCTCGGTCAGCCTCCCTAGCTTCGCGGCGCTCCCGACGCTTGTCCCGTCACACCTTCAGCCGCCCTCGGCCTCCTTGCGGGGCAGCGTGATGATGAACTCGGTGAACTGCCCCTCCCCGGTCTCCACCTCGAGCGTGCCGCCCGTCCCGTGGACGATGTCGCGGCTGATGGAGAGGCCGAGCCCGGTGCCGTCGCCGGTCGGCTTGGTGGTGAAGAACGGGCTCCACATCTTGTCCCGCACCTCGGCCGGGATGCCGGGGCCGTTGTCGTGGATGCGGATCGACACGGCGTGCCCCAGGTCCTGCGTGGAGATGCGCAGCGCCGGCGCGAACTGCCGGCCGAGGGCCTTCTTCTTCAGGTGGACCGCGTAGCAGGCGTTGTTGACGAGGTTGAGGAAGACCCGCCCCAGATCCTGGGGCACCACCTGGAGCGGCGCGAGGCGCGGGGCGTAGCTCGCCTCGATGCTGGTGTTGAAGGACGAGTCCTGGGAGCGGAAGCCCTGGTAGGCGAGGTTGACGTACTCCTTGAGGAGCGCGTTGATGTCGACGGCGCGCGAGGTGGCGCTGCCGCCGCGCGAGTGCTCGAGCATCGAGCGGACGATGTCGTCGGCGCGCCGCCCGTGCTCGTTGATCTTGGCGGCGTTGCCGCGGAGCGCGCCGAGGAGCTCCTCGAGGGAGGCGGAGACGTCGGGGTCGATGCGGGCGCGCTGGGTGCGCAGCTCGTCGAGGAGCTCGTCGGCGATGCCCACCGAGCTCTCGGCGAAGTTGTTGATGAAGTTGAGGGGGTTCTTGATCTCGTGGGCGATGCCGGCGGTCAGGCCCCCGAGCGTCGCCAGCTTCTCCTGCACCAGGAGGCGCTTCTGCGCGTCCTTGACGCGCAGGAGGGCGCCGGCGAGGTCGGCGTTGCTGCGGGCGAGCTCCTCCTCCTGGCCGCGCACGCGGCGGGCGAGCGCGTCGTGGACGCGGGCGTGCTCGAGGGAGATGGCCGCCTGCGCGGCGAGGAGCTCGATCACGGCGGCGAGGTCCGGGGTGAAGGCCCCCACGATCCGGTTGTTCTCCAGGTAGAGCACGCCGAGGAGGCGCTCGCGCTGCACCAGCGGGAGGCAGAGCACGGATCGCGGTCGGGCCCGCACCACGTAGGGATCGGAGCGGAACTGCCCACCGGCGGCCGCGTGCTCCAGCGCGACCCGCTCGCGGGTGGCCGCGACGCGGCGCACGATCGAGCGGGGCAGGTCCTCGCGATCCTCGAACGAGCCGGCCCGCTGGGCCACCCGGACGGCGCCGTCCTCGAGGTCGGCCTCCACCACGACCTGCTCCTCGCCGACGAGGACCAGGAAGCCGCGCTGCGCTCCGGCGAGCTCGAGGGCGCTGACCATCAGCTGGCCCAGCAGATCCGAGACCGCCCGCTCGCGGTTGATCGCCTGGGCCGCGCGGATCACCGCGGCGAGATCGACCGGCGCGGCCACCGGACCGCGCGGACCGCTGGTGGGCCCGACGCTGGTCTCGAGGACCAGCGACGCGTGGCGGCGGCCGAGCTCGGCGACCTTGCCGTCGGCGCCCCAGCGCGCATACGCCCGGCGCGCGTCGACGAGGTAGGCGCGGGCGACGCTGCGGCGGCCCGCGGCGAGGTGGTAGCGGGCCGCGAGCTCGGCCGCGAGCGCCGCGCCGCCGGGCTGCTGGTGCTCCGTGGCGGACTCCAGCGCGCGCTCGTAGAGGCTCATCGCCTGGCGGTCCTCGCCGGCGAGGCGCGCCGCCTCCGCGGCGACGAGCAGGTGGCGGTGGAGGAAGGCCGCCGGAGCGCCCGCGGCCCACACGGCGAGCCGGTCGCGGTGGGCCTCGATGGTCGCCCGCGCCGAGGGCTGGTACGCCGCCAGGGCCAGGGCCGCATAGTAACGGTGCTCGGCCTCGGCGGGGTGCCCGCGCAGCGCGGCGAGCCCGCCCTCCTCCGGCGCGGCGTGCTCGAGCGCGCGCCCGCGGTCCTCGAGCAGGAACGCGCGCTGGAGCGCGATCATGCGGTAACAGGTGATGGCCCCGGCGTCCCCGCCCATCGCCGCCAGGAGCGCCGCCTCGTCCTCGTCGGGCAGGCCGCCCGCCGCCGGGCCGGGGGCGTAGCCCCCACCGGGACCACGCGTGAGCAGCAGCAGCGTGCGCTGGATCGACGCCGTCACCGCCGCGCCCACCGGCCGCCCGATGCGCAGGAAGAGCTCGTGGTACTTCCCGGCGAGGTCCTGGAGGCGATAGAGGTCCTCGCCGCTCATCAGGCCGAGGAGCAGGCGCTGCAGGCCGGCGAACGATGCCACCCGGAGATCGCCCGCCGCGAGCGCCCCCGCGTGCGCCTGCTCGAGCGGCTCGAGGCTCTCGCGCAGCGGCGCCCGCCAGGGGCTCGTGAACACCGCGCCGAAGCTCTGGACGGTGGCCCGGACGCCGGGGCCGTCGAGGCGCTCGGCGAGGCTCCGCGCGACGCCCGCCAGGTCCAGCGCAGCGCCTTCCGCCGAGGGTCTGGAGCCCTGCTGGCCGCGAGGGTCGGCGACGAAGCCGTACGCGGCATAGCCGAGCGCCGAGAAGGGCGCGTGCCCGTGGCGGAGCGAGCGGCCCACGATCATCGCGCCCGCGAGCCGGAACCGATCGAGGTCGCTGTGGGCGGCCGCGATCAGGGTGTGCGCCAGGAGCTCGACCGAGGCGTGCTCGTCGGCGTCTCCCGTGACCGGTGCGGCCAGGATGGTCTCGACGCGGAGCCCCGCGAGGGCCGCGTCCACGGCGAGGACCTCGGCGGCGAGCGCGGCCGCGAGGCCGTCGCGCTCGGGGAGCACGATCCCGTGGCGCCGCAGCGCCGCGCACCCGGTCCGCACCGCGCCGGCGAAATCGGCGCGACCGCTGGCGAGCTTCATCTGGAGGAGATCGACGAGGACCCGCTCCCGCTCCGTCGCAGCGCGGTCGCGGACGAGCTCCAGCTCGGCCTCCGCCTCCGCCACCCGCCCCTCGAGGTGCGCGCACTCGGCGTGGTCACGGTGGAGCGCGAAGACCAGCGGATAGGCGCCCTCCCACGCGTCCTCGCCCGGGGTCCGAGGATCCGGCCCACCCCGACGACCGAGGCGCGCGAGGCCGGCGCCCAGGTAGCGCGCCGCCGCCGCGAACGCGTTGCAGCGCCGGGCGCGGTCGCCCGCGAGGAGGTCGAGCCGCGCCAGCTCCTGCTCTTCTCCCGGCTCGGGGTCCGCGTCGAGGAGCTGATCGGCGAGGTCGAAGATCACCGAGCGGCGCTCCTCCGGGCTCGTCTCCGCGAGCAGCGCCCGGCCGGCGCGGAGCTGGAGCTCGCGACGCGGCGAGGCCCCGATGCGCGCGTACGCCGCCTGGTGCGCGCGGGGGTGGACGAACGCGTACTCGGCGTCCCCCGCCGGATCGGCGGCGCCGGTGACCACCGCGCGGTAGGCGCCGCCGATGGGGTGGATGAGGCCCGCCTCCACCGCGGGCCAGAGATCGGCGGCGGCGTCGCGGCGCGTGTCGCCGGCGGCGCGCGCCAGCGTGGCGAGCTCGAGGCGCCTGCCGAACCCGGCGGCGATGGAGAGCGCCCGGACCGTGCGGGCGGGCAGGGCCGCGATGCGCGCGTCGAAGAGCGTCCCCACGTCGCCGCTGATCACCCCGCCCCGGAGCCGCTCCACCTGGCACCGCCAGCGGCCGCTCCCCGCGTCGAGCTGGAGCAGCCCCGCCGCCTGGAGCCAGGCGAAGATCTGATGAAGGGAGAGCGGATTGCCGCCGCTCGCGCGGAGGACGAGGGCCTGGAGCGCGCCGGGCGGCTCGCCGGCGGGGAGCCCCATCGCGTCGGCGACGAAGCGCGCCACCTCGCCCTCGCCGAGCGGGCCCAGGGCGAGCTCGTGGACGGGCGCCGGACCCGCGCGCACCGCCGCGACCATCCTCGCGACGCGGGCTTCGCCGGATCCCTCGGAGGGGTCTCCCCCAATGTTGACCGCTACCACGATGAGCAGGTGCCGCCCGCCCGGGTCGCGGAGGAGGATCTCGAGCATCCGCAGCGACGCCGGGTCTGCCGACTCGAGGTCGTCGAGGAAGATCGCCAGCGGGTGCTCGCGGCGAGCGAAGGCCCCTATCAGCCGCTGGAAGGCGAGGTCGAAGCGATCGCGCGCCTCGGCCGGGCCCAGCGAGGGGATCGCCGGCAGCCGCCCCACCAGGCGCGAGAGGGCGGGGATCGCCTCGGCGAGGAGCGCGAGGCCAGGGCCCACCTCGTCGACGATCCGCTCGCGGATGGCGGCGGCCGCGGGGGACCGGAAGGGCGCCCCCACGAGGAGCGGATCGCCGTCGCCGATGAGCTCGCCGACGAGCTCGCCGAGCGCCTGGCGGAGAGCGCCGTAAGGCACGCCGCGGACGGGATCGCAGGCGCCGGCGCAGAAGTAGCCGTGCTCCTGCGCGCTCGCGGCGCGGAGCTCGTTGACGAGCGCGGTCTTGCCGACGCCGGAGGGGCCCGACACCACGAGGATCTCGGCCGCGCCGCGGCTGGCGCGGGTGAGGGCGGCGACCAGGATCTCGCGCTCGGCGGCGCGGCCGTAGAGCTGCTGGGGGAGCTGGAAGCTGGTGGTGACGTCGTTCTTGCCGAGCTGAAAGTCGGCGAGGGTGGCCCCCTCGACGAGGTGCCCGAGGCACTCGTTGAGATCGGAGACCAGGCCCTCGGCGCTCTGGTAGCGATCCTCGGCGTGGCGCGCGAGGAGCTTGAGCACCACCTCCGAGAGCGCCCGCGGCACGCTCGGCCGGAGCTTCTCCGGGGCGTCCGGCGCGGCGTTGAGGTGGCCCTGCACCAGCGCCGCGGGCTCGCTGTCGGCGAAGGGGACGCGCCCGGTGAGCATCTCGTAGAGGGTGACGCCGAGCGCGTAGAGGTCGGCGCGGTAGTCGACGGCGCGGTTCATCCGGCCAGTCTGCTCGGGGGCGACGTAGGCGAGGGAGGCGCCGCTGCGGCTCTCGCCGGCGAGCGCCGGCTCCTCGCGGTCGAGGCGCGAGGCGATCTCGAAGCTGGTGATGCGCACCTCGCCGGTCTCGAGGTTGACGAGGATGCTCGAGGGCTCGATGCTCTTGTGGACGACGCGCCGCTCGTGCAGGGCCCCGAGGGTGCGAGCGACCTGGGTGGCGATGCGCACCGCCTCGGTGACCTCCAGCCGGCCCGCGGCGAGGACGCTGCGCAGGGTGATGCCGCCGATGTCCTCGAGCACGATGGCGAGCGACTCGGGCGACTCGGGCGACTCGGGCGACTCCTCGACCGCGAGGACGCGGGCCACGCCCGTGGGTCGACCGGGCACGTCGAGCCCCTGGGCGACGGTGGCGCCGTAGCGCATCCGCGCCAGCACATCCGCGCTCGCGGGCAGCTCGCGCGGCGCGCACACCAGGACCGGTCGCCCATCGCGCAGCTCCCGGCGGAGGATGGTGTGCCGGCCCTCGGCGAGGAGATCGGGCATCGGGCTTTCGGGCGGCGTGCTCATCCCTGGCGGTGGCCGAGCATACGCACCGCCCCACCTCGAGCACAAGATCGCGCCGACGCGCGAGGCGGCCCACTTCCCCGGCCGAAGGCGAGCGCCCAGGGTCGCGAGGGAACGCTTGCAGGAGACGAGTCGATGACGAGCCCGCACCCCCGCACCGCACGCCGCGCCTGGTCCACCGCGGGCTTCGCCATGAGCCTGTCGGCGCTCGCCGCCTGCGCCGCCCCCACACCGGACGGCTCCGCGAGCGCCGCGCCCGGCAACGGCGGCCCCGCCGCGGCCCGCAGCGCCGATCCCTTCGACGTCCCCATCGACGGCGTCGACGCCGACGAGGAGCAGGCGTTCTTCGCCGGCGACGACCTCTTCGATCTCCCGCTCCGCGAGGCCGATGGCCTCGGCCCGCTCTACACCCGGAGCTCGTGCGGCGCGTGCCACGACAACGGGACCCGGGGGCCCGGCAGCGTGCGCAAGATGGCGGTGGTCCTCGCCGACCGCGTCACGCCGGCGCCCGACCAGTCCGCCCTCGCCTGGGGGGCGAGCGTGCGCCCGCTCTGCGCCGCGGGGGCCAAGACCCCGATCCTCCCCCCCGACGACCCCGCCGTGCGCATCTCGATCCGGGTGGGCGCGTCCATCCTCGGCCGCGGCTACCTGGAGGCCGTCGAGGAGAGCGAGATCCTCCGCGTTGCCGCCGAGCAGGCCGAGCGCAGCGACGGGATCCACGGCCGCGTCAACCACGTGGTCTACGCCTCCGAGCCCAACCCCGATCCCACCTTCAACGCCCACCGCAAGGGGGACCCGGTGATCGGCCGCTTCGGTCTCAAGGCCCGCCTCGCCACGCTCGACGAGTTCGCCGCGGACGCGCTCCAGAGCGACATGGGCATCACCAGCCCCCTCCGCCCCGTCGAGCTGCCCAACCCCGACGGGCTCACCGACGACGACAAGCCGGGCATCGACGTCACCGCCGACAGCGTCAACCACCGCGCCATGTACATGCGCCTGAGCGCGATCCCGCGGCGGCCGGCCCAGGATGACGCGGGCCGCGCCCTCTTCGAGCGCGCCCAGTGCGCGGCGTGCCACGTGCCCGCGCTGCGCACGCGGGCAGACTACCCGGTCGCGCTCCTCGCCGGCATCGACGCGCCCATCTTCACCGACGTGCTCGTCCACGACATGGGGGACGAGCTCGCCGACGGCGTCGTCGACGGCGAGGCCGGGTCGCGGCAGTGGCGGACCGCGCCGCTCATCGGCCTGCGCTTCAACAAGATGTACCTGCACGACGGCCGGGCCCACACCGTCGAGGAGGCCATCGTGGCTCACGGCGCGCAGGGGTCCGAGGCCGCCGGGTCGGTCGCCCTCTTCCAGGCGCTCTCTCCCTCCGACCACGACGCGCTCCTCGACTTCGTGAGCGCGCTTTGACCCCCTCCAGGAACCTCATGGTGAAGCTCCTCCCGTTCGCCGCCCTGCCCCTCGCGCTGCTCGCCTGTGCGCCGGAGACCGGCGGGCTCCCGCTGACCGACGATCAGTACCGCGCCGCCGCCGTCCGCGGGATGCACGACGCCTACCTGGGCGATCTGCACACGCTGGTCGAGGCCGCCCAGGATCTCCAGCGCGCGGCGCCCCTGCCCGCCGATCGCGGCTGGGACGCGCAGAAGGACGCGGCCGCCATCGCCGCCATGAAGGACGCCTGGGTCCGCGCCCGCACCGCCTACGAGCACGTCGAGGGAGCGCTGGCGCCCCTCTTCCCCGACCTCGACATCTCCATCGACGCCCGCTACGACGATTTTCTCGCGCAGCTCGGCGGGCAGGGCGACGCCGACCTCTTCGACGACCACGGCGTCACCGGGATGCACGCGCTCGAGCGCATCCTCTACTCCAACGTGACGCCCCGCCGCGTCGTCGCCTTCGAGGCCTCGCTGCCCGGCTACGTGCCGGCCGCGTTCCCCGCCACCGCGGCCCAGGCCGCCGAGCTGCAGAGCAAGCTGTGCGGCAAGCTCGTCGCCGACGCGCTCGAGCTGGAGAAGCAGTGGACGCCCGCCGACATCGACGCCGCCATCGCCTTCCAGGGCCTCATCTCGCTGATGAACGAGCAGCGCGAGAAGGTCCAGAAGGCCTCGTCCAACGAGGAGGAGTCGCGCTACTCGCAGCGCACCATGGCCGACCTGCGCGACAACCTCTCCGGCACCCGGGTGGCCTACGGGTTCTTCCAGCCCTGGATCACGGCGAAGGCCGGCGGCCCCACCATCGACGGCACGATCGAGGCGGGCTTCGCGGAGCTCGACGGCGCCTACCGCCGCATCGGCGGCGACTCGATCCCCGAGCCCCCCTCGACATGGAGCGCCGAGGCCCCCTCGCCCGCCGATCTGCAGACCCCGTTCGGCCAGCTCTACACCGTCGTCGACCGCGCGGTGGATCCCACCGTCTCCGGCTCCGTGGTCGGGCAGATGAACGACGCGGCCAGCGTGCTCGGGTTCCCCGAGTTCCGGACGGCGCCATGAGCGTCGACCCCCGACACGAGGAGAAGCGGCTCCGGCGCATCTTCCAGCGCGCCCGCTGGCTGGCGCTCGCCGCCCCGATGGCCCTCCCGCTGGCGTGCGGCCCCGACGACAGCGCCGATCCGATCAGCCTGGGCGACGGCACCGGCGGCAGCGACGGCAACGACGGTAACGCCGAGCCGGACACCGACGAGCCCCTCGCCTCCGCGATGCCCGTCGAGGCGCTGGCGCCGGCGGCGAGCTGCGCACCGGCGACCATCGCGCCCAGTCCGCCCGACGACTGCGGGAACTACGTGCGGCTGTCCTGCGGGCTGCCGGCGGGCGTCGTCCCCGCGTCCAACTGCTACCTGTTCATCAACGACTGCAAGCAGGTCTGCCCGGGCTTCTACTTCAACTGCCACGCGGTGAACGACTCCTGCCAGAACGGCCAGATCGTCAAGGACGCCAGGGGCGGCATCGACATCGACTGCTCCATCTGCTCCAAGGGCATCGGCCGCCTCCCGGCCGGCCTCGCGCCGGCGCGCCGAGCGCGGGCCACGTCGGCGCTCGGCGGCTGGTTCGCGGCGGCGGCGCACCTCGAGGCCGCCTCGGTCCATGCGTTCGACCGGCTCCACGACGAGCTGGCCCGGCACGGCGCGCCCGGCCGACTGCTGCGGGCAGCGCGGCGGGCTCGGCGCGACGAGGTCCGCCATGCTCGCCTGACGGGACGGATGGCGCGGCGCTTCGGGGGGGTGCCCGTGGCGGCCCGGGTGGACGAGGTGCCGGCGCGGGCGCTCGCGGCGGTGGCGCTGGAGAACGCCGTCGAGGGGTGCGTGCGCGAGACCTTCGGCGCGCTGGTGGCGAGCTTTCAAGCGGAGAACGCCACGGATCCGGAGGTGGCGCGGCTGATGGAGTCGATCGCGCGGGACGAGACGCGTCATGCAGCGCTGTCGTGGGCCGTGGCGGACTGGGCGGAGGCTCGGCTCGATGCCGGGGCGCGGGCGGTCACGGCCGAGGCGTGCCTTCGGGCCGTCGATGGCCTGCGGCGCGATACGAACGCGCAGGTGCCCGGTGAGCTGATGACGCGGGCCGGGCTGCCGGATGCGGCGCAGCAGCGAGCGCTGATCGGGGCGCTGGAGGAGCAGCTCTGGGGGCGCGCGGGGTGGGGCGACGGGAGGTGAGTCCCGGCTCACGACGACTTCAACGACGATCGCACCCCTTCGCCGCGCTCATGGCGGAGCCCCATCGTCCTCGTCCCCGAAGAGCACGCCCACGAGAAACTCCACCGCGCCGAAGGGCTCCGCCCGGACGCGCTCGTCGCCGAGGGCGTTGAGCACGTCCATGTACCCATCGGTGGCCCAGCGCATCACCGTGAGGCTCTGGTCGCGAGGGTCGATGATCCAGTAGTGGGGCACCTCGTGCCGATGGTAGATGCGCTTCTTCTTCACGAGGTCGTTGCCGGCGTTGCTCGCCGAGATGATCTCGCAGATCCAGTCCGGCCGAACATGAACGACCGTGTCGTCGCCGACCGGCGGCCTGGGCAGGCGCTCGCGGTGCCAGCCGGCGAGGTCGGGGCGAAGCGTGCGGCTCGGGTCGAACCGGACGAGCTGCTCGACCAGGAACCACCACCCTCCGGGCCCGTCGCCCCCACCACTGCCGCGGCGGTAGGGCGCCAGGTTGACCACCACCTGCCCCTGCGCGTGGCCGTGGTGGAACCCGGTCTGCTTCTCGACGATCTCGCCGTCGAGCAGCTCGAAGCCGCGGCCGTCGTCAGGCAGCGCCAAGAGATCCGCTTCGGTCGCAGGCCGAGGCGGGGTCTTGCGGGGAGCGGTGCTCAAGGCATCCCTTTCTACCTCATCGCGGCCGCCGCCGTCGAACCGCGCGCCGGTGAGCCCTCCGCAGACGGGCGGGCGGAATCGGCGCGCCCCCTTCCCCACCCCGCGGGCAGGGTGAGCGGTCGACCCGTGCACCACCGGTGCCCTCGCGGGTGGTAGACTGCTCTCCCATGAGCGCCAGCACGCCGCCGCCGGCCGTCCCCGACGAGAGCGACCTCACTCCCGAGGAGGAGGACGAGATCGTGCGCAGGGCCGATGAAGTCGAGAAGAACCGGCAAGAGGGCAAGCTCATCCCGTGGGAAGCACTCTTCCCGCCGCGTCGGCTCGCGGGATGAAGGGCTACTCGGTCGCCTGGGACCCGAGGGCCACCATCGACGTCCTCTCAGCCCGCGCCCGGCTCGGCGTGGTTCGCGCCGCAGCGCTCGACGAGGAGCTGGAGCTGGTGCGCGAGCGGCTCTCGGCCTTGCCCGAGAGTGCCCCCCGCGCGTGGCTCCGCGGCCAGTGGTCGCCGACGATCCGCAAGCTCATCCTCTCGCGGAATCCGTACCACCTCTACTACGCCGTCGATGTCGCGGCCGAGGAGGTGGTGGCGCTCGCCCTCCGGCACGAGAGGCAGCGGTCGCCGAAGCTGTAGGCCCGCAAGCTTGCCCGCCGAGCACGGCCAGCTTCTCTTCGCCGACTCTGTCATCTTCGCCGCGCGCCCAGCTTCACTTCGCCGACTCCGTCGTCTTCGGCGCGCGCCCAGCTTCACTTCCCCGAAATCGGTCGTCTTCGCCGCGCGGCCAGCTTCACTTGGCCGAAATCCGTCGTCTTCGGCGCGCGCCCAGCTTCACTTGGCCGAAGTCCGTCGTCTTCGGCGCGCGCCCAGCTTCACTTCCCCGAAATCCGTCGTCTTCGGCGCGCGGCCAGCTTCACTTCGGCAGAATCCGTCGCCTTCGGCGCGCGGCCAGCTTCACTTCGACGGAATCCGTCGTCTTCGGCGCGCGGCCAGCTTCACTTCCCCGAAATCCGTCGTCTTCGGCGCGCGCCCAGCTTCACTTCGGCAGAATCCGTCGCCTTCGGCGCGCGCCCAGCTTCACTTCGACAGAATCCGTCGTCTTCGGCGCGCGCCCAGCTTCACTTGGCCGAAGTCCGTCGTCTTCGGCGCGCGCCCAGCTTCACTTCGCCGAAATCCGTCGTCTTCGTCGCGCGCCCAGCTTCACTTCGACAGAATCCGTCGTCTTCGGCGCGCGCCCAGCTTCACTTCGCCGAAATCCGTCGTGCTCGTATCGATCTCGCGAGCACGACGGCAGCCCCAGCGCGGGCCCGCTCCCTCCCCTCGTGTCGCGGGACACACTCCCTTGACGAGCCCGCTCGCCCCCCTATAGTTGACCGGCGAGTCAACAATGTCCCGCCCTGCCGACCGTCGAGCCAAGATTGAGCTGCTGCGCGCCGCGGAGGCAGTGTTCGTCGAGCACGGCCTGGGCGCGGCCAAGGTCGAGGACATCACCGCCCGGGCCAGCGTCTCCAAGGGCGCGTTCTACCTGCACTTCGAGAGCAAGGAGGACTGCTTCCGCCAGATCGTCGAGGGGTTCCTGGCCAAGCTCGCCTCCTGCCTCGACGACACCCCGCGCCCGCCCCGGAAGGCGGCGGTCGGGGAGGTGCCCGCCCCGGAGAGCGTCGAGGATCTGCCCGGGCACCTCGCCCAGTGGCACGCCCACGACTGCGAGATCTTCGAGTTCTGCTGGCAGAACCGGGGCCTGATGGGGATCCTCTTCTCCGGCGGCGGGGGCGCCCCGTACGCGTACCTCATGGACGAGTTCGCCGAGCGCGTCGCCCAGCAGATCCAGGGGTGGGCCGAGCACCTGATGGCCGCGGGCGTCTACCGCAAGGACCTCGACTCCGCGGTGCTCCCCGCGCTCATCTCCGGCGGCTACGAGCGGCTGGTGCGCGAGATGATCAAGCGGACCAAGCGCCCCGACATCGCCAGCTGGGCGCGGCAGGCCATGGGCCTCTACATGCGCGGCCTGCTCACCGACGAGGCGCGCGCGGTGCTCGACCGCGAGGTTCTTGACCGTGAGGTCAGTCGAGCGCCGGACGAGAGCGGACCACTGCCGATCGTGCGTCGGGACGAGGCGCCAGCGCGTCGAACGAGGGATGGATGAGCACCACCGGATCAGGGATGGGTCGACAGAGGGGCTTCGCCGCGGTCGCGGCGCTGGCGATGGGGGTCGGGCTCTTCGCGCTCATCGGCCTGCGGGTCAAGGAGACGATGACCGACCGCAAGACCCAGGCCGCGGCGCTCGCCGAGCGGGTCCAAGCCGCCCCCGGGCGAGCCGGCGCGGCGATCGTCCACGGCGTCGCCCGGAGCTGGCGTCCCACGATCCCGGTCACCGGCACCCTGGCGCCGGCTCAGGACGCGGAGATCGGCTTCAAGACCGGGGGCCGGCTCTCCAGCGTGCGGGTCAAGGTCGGCGATCGGGTGCGGACCGGGCAGCCGCTCGCGTCGCTCGACGTCTCCGAGGCGAGCGCCCAGGCCGCGGCCTCCGGCGCCGGGGTGCGGGCGGCGCAGGTCTCCTACGAGATGGCCAAGGACGCGGAGAAGCGCACCGTGGCGCTCTTCGAACAGCACGCCGTCAGCGACGCCGACAGCCTCGGCGCCCGCAACCGGTCGGCGCTCGCGCTCGCCCAGCTCGAGCAGGCGCGGGCCCAGGCGCAGCTCGCCTCGGTGGGCGTCGGCAACGGCAGCCTGAGCGCCCCCTTCCCCGGCCTGGTGACGCGCGCTCCAAACGGCGTCGGCAAGATCGTCGGCCCGGGCGAGGCGCTCTTCCACCTGGAGGACACCTCGATCCTCAAGCTCACCGCGACCCTCTCGGAGAGCGACGCCCGCCTGGTCGAGGTCGGCGCGACGGTGCGCGTCGATGCGGTCGCCGCGGAAGCGGTTCCCACGGCTCAAGCTGGAGGTCAGGTCGGAGGGGTGCGCGGCAAGGTCACCGCCGTGCTGGGGTCGCTCGATCCGCAGACGCGCCGGGTGCCGGTGCTGGCCGAGATCCCCAACGACCCGACCGCGCCGCTGCTCGCCGGCGCGTTCGTCCGCGCCACCGTCATCTCTACCCGGGAGGTGCCCGTGCTGGAGCTGCCCCCCGGCGCGCTCCGCCCCGGCTCGCAGGACGAGGTGGTCTTCCTGGTGGGCGGCAAGGCGCACCTGGTCCGCGTCGTCTTCACCCCCGGCGACGGCGGCGTCCTGCTGGTGCGCAGCGGCGTGACCGCCGCCGACGCCGTCGTGCTCAACGCGAGCCCCGAGGTCCGCGAAGGCGACGACCTCACCGCTCGGTGAATCACCATGCACGATTCTGCAACGGCAGCCCGCACCGCGAAGCGTCAGCGAGCGGAGGCCATCGGTGGCACCCAGCCTGGGTGCCACCCCGAGCCTCCGCTCCCTCACGGTCGCGGTGCGGGTGGTAGTGCCCGCGCTGTTCGAGAGTCTCGCTCGGTGATCTAGCCATCCTGGGGAACGCCCCGGAGCGTTCCCCGACCCTTCATCCTGGAACGCCTTACCGTCTTGCGCCCGAGGCCTCGATGAACATCTCCGCCATCGCCATCAAGCGCCCGGTGTTCACCGTCATGGTGACGGTGGCGCTCATCGTCCTCGGCGTCGTCGGGCTCTCGCGGCTCGGCACCGATCTCTTCCCGGACGTCTCGTTCCCGATCGTCTCGGTGAACATCGTCTACCCGGGCGCCAGCCCGGCCGAGGTGGAGAACCTCGTCTCCAAGCCGCTCGAGGACGCGGTCGTCTCGCTCAACGGCCTCGACCGGGTGATCACCCAGTCGCGCGAGGGGCTGTCGACGACGATCATCTTCTTCAAGCTGGGCGTCGACATCCAGGAGGGCGCCACCCTGGTGCGCGAGCGGGTGGCGCAGACGCGCTTCAAGCTCCCCGCCGAGGTCAAGGAGCCGGCGGTGAGCCGCCTCGATCCCGCGGCGACGCCGGTGCTCATCTACACGCTGCGCGGGCAGGGCTCGCTCAGCCAGATCCGCAAGTACGCCGACGACGTCCTGCGCCCCGCGCTGGAGCAGGTGGACGGCGTGGCGGCCGTCAACATCAAGGGCGGCGCCGACCGGGAGGTCCACGTCGACCTCGACCGCTCCCGCCTCGACGCGCTCGGGCTCTCGCCGGAGACCATCGCCATGGCGCTCCGCGGCGGCAACCTCACCGTGCCGGCCGGCCACTACGACGAGTCGACCCGGGAGATCAGCGTGCGCGCCGTGGGCGAGCTGGTCACCGTCGAGGGCATCCGCGATCTGGTGGTGGCCACGGCGCGGGACGGCTCGGCGGTGCGGCTGCGCGACATCGCCAACGTGGAGGACGGCTGGGAGGAGATGCGCACGCGCATCCGCTCCAACGGCGACGAGGCCGTCTCGTTCGACGCGGTCAAGCAGTCCGGCCGCAACACCATGGCCATCGCCGACGCGGTCAAGATCCGCCTCGCCGACCTGGAGAAGACCTTCCCGGCGGGGATGAAGACCTCGCTCATCCTCGACACCTCGGCGTTCATCCGGGAGAACGCCCACGAGGTGGAGGTGGCCATCGTCTTCGGCGGGGCCATGGCCATCCTCATCATCCTGGTGTTCATGCTCGACCTCCGGTCGACCATCATCAGCGCCTTCGCGCTGCCCACCAGCGTCATCGCCACCTTCTTCCTGATGTACGTGCTCGGCTACACGCTGAACATGATGACGCTGCTCGGCCTCTCGCTGGCCATCGGCCTGCTCATCGACGACGCCGTGGTGGTGCGCGAGAACATCTTCAAGCACCTCGAGCGCGGCGAGGACCCGCGCGAGGCGGCGCTCCGCGGCACCGAGGAGATCGCGCTCAGCGTGCTCGCCACCACCCTGACCATCGTCGCCGTCTTCGTGCCCGTGGCCTTCATGAGCGGCATCGTCGGGCAGTTCTTCCGGCAGTTCGGCCTCACGGTGTCGGCGGCCGTGCTGATCTCGCTCTTCGTCGCCTTCACCCTCGACCCGATGCTCTCGTCGCGGTTCTCCAAGACCATCGACCACAGCAAGCCGGACCCGTTCGCCTTCGTGAAGCGGCCCTTCGAGCTGGTCTTCAAGGCGATGGACGACGTCTACCGCGGCCTGCTCGGCTGGGCGCTCCGGCACAAGCTGGTCGTGGGCGGGCTGGCGCTGGGGTCCCTGGTCGGCATCTTCCAGATCATGGGCATCATGGGCTCCGACTTCGTCAACGCCGAGGACCGCGGCCAGCTGGTGCTCGACCTGGAGCTGCCCGCCGGCACCTCGCTCGCGGAGACCAGCCGGAGCAGCGCGGTGGTCGAGCAGGAGCTGCTCGCCGATCCGCTCATCAAGACGGTCTTCGTCACCCTCGGCCCCCAGGGCGACGTCAACAAGACCAGCATGCGCATCCTCGCGCTGCCCAAGCAGGAGCGGACCATCGGCCTGCTGGCGATCAAGGACAAGGTCCGCGGCATCGCCGGCAAGATCCCCGGCGCCAAGGTGTCCATCACCGATCCCCCGTTCGTCGAGGGCGCCGGCACGCAGGCGGCGATCATGATCAACTGCCGCGGCACCTCCTACGAGACGCTGGCGCCCTACGCCGATCGGGTGGGCGACGTGCTCAAGGGCATCGCCGGCGTCGCCGACGTGCAGGTGCGCTACACGCCGGGCCGGCCGGAGCTGCGCGTGGAGATCGACCGGCAGCGCGCTGCCGATCAGGGCCTCGCCGTCGCCCAGGTGGCCATGGCGCTGCGCACCGCGATGGAGGGCGAGGAGGCCGGCAAGATGCGCCAGGGCAAGGACGAGGTGCCCATCCGCGTGCGGCTGCGCGGGCAGGACCGCGCCGGCGCAGCGGATCTCGGGCGGATCACCCTCAGCTCGCCCAAGGGCATGGTCGCGCTCGCCGACGTGGCGCGGCTCTCCCGCGGCGAGGGCCCGCAGGTGATCGAGCGCGAGGCGCGGATGCGGCAGATCTCGGTGTGGGCGACGCCCAACGGCCGCTCGCTCGGCGACATCGTGAAGGACCTCCTCCCCCGGCTCAAGGAGCTCGAGGCGCCGGCGGACGTGACCTACAGCTTCGACGGGCAGATCAAGGACATGACCGACACCAACTCATCGGTCGGCGTGGCGCTGCTGCTCGGCGTGGTCTTCATCTACCTGGTGCTGGCCTCGCAGTTCGAGAGCTTCATCCACCCGCTCACCATCATGATGACGCTGCCGCTCGCCATCGTGGGCGCGATCCTCGGCCTGTTCCTCACCAGGAACTCGATGGCGATGGGCTCGATGATCGGGATCATCCTGCTGATGGGCCTGGTCACCAAGAACGCCATCCTCCTGGTCGACCGGGCCATCGTCCGGGTGCGCGAGAACGGCGAGCCGCCGCTCCAGGCGATCCTCGAGGCGGGGCCGGAGCGGCTCCGGCCCATCCTCATGACCTCGGCGGCGATGGTGCTGGGCATGCTCCCCACGGCCATCTCCAACGGCGACGGCAGCGAGTTCCGCGCGCCCATGGCCATCGCGGTCATCGGCGGCGTGATCAGCTCGACGCTGCTCTCGCTGGTGGTGATCCCGGTGCTCTACCTGGCCATCGAGAACGCCAAGGCCACGCTCGCCCGCTGGTTTTCTCCGCCGGGCACGGCCCCGAAGCCGCCCACCCACCCCGAGGTCCCCGCCGCCGCCGGCGGGGAGTGATCCGGACGACTTCTTGGCCCATCGCGTCAACTCCCGGTACGCGGGCAGTCGAACCCGACTCCAGGAGAACGACGATGGGCTTGAAACGCAGGAACCCCGCTCGCACCCGGCTGTTCACCCCGCCCCAGATGCTGGTGGCGATGGCGGCCTTCACCCCGGCGCCCGTCGACGCACCGAGGCCGGCGCCCCAGCTCTCGAGCGACGAGCGGCGCCGCCGGATCGCCGACGCCGCCTACCGCCGCGCCGAGCAGGCCGGCTTCGCGGGCGATCCCCTGACCGACTGGCTCACCGCCGAGCGCGAGATCGACGAGAGCCTGGCGCGCAAGGCGAGCTGAGTCAGTAGTGGACCTTGGGGCAGGCCCCCTCGTCGAGCTTCTTGTTGGCCTTGATGGCCTCGAGCTCCTTCTGCGCGTCCGCCGCGTTCCTGGCGGCCGCCCCCTCGGCCTCGGCCCAGCTCGGGTCCTTGGCCTTCTGGTCGAGCGTGAAGCGGTGGGTGGTCTCCTCCGTGGCGGCCTGCCTCTCGGCGGCGGCGATGAGCTTGTCGTCGACGGCGACCATCACCGCGCACTTCTCCCGGAGCTTCTCCACGGTCACCTCGGGCTGTTCCTTGGCCTTGAAGCGCTTGACCAGGTCCTCGTAGACGGCGACGGCGTGGCCCCGCTCGCCGATGGCGATGGCGGTCTCGGCGGCGCGCCGGGCCCGCTGCAGGTCGAGCTCGATGAACTGGAGCTCGGGGGGCGCGTCGGGCAGCATCTCGGTGACGCCGGAGTGCACGAAGCGGAAGGTGTACGGCAGGGTGAGCGACTCGCCCGCGGGAGCCTTGACCTGGAGCGCCTTGAGCTTGCCCGTGAGGCACGCCGCGATGGCGGTGGCGGTGGCGTCGGCGGTGGCGTCGAAGGTGACCGTGCTCAGCAGCACCGTCGGCGTGGCCGGCCTGGGGCGGACCGCTCCCACGGTGGCGCGGAGCGCGCGGGGAGGCGTCGCCTTCCACGCCGAGAAGCACTCGCCCCAGGTGGGGAGCGCGAGGCGGATGGCGCCGGCGATGTCGGAGGCCTCGTTCACGCCGAGGACCACCGCGGGGCTCACGCCGCTCAGGTGGTCGTACTCGAGGTGGCTCTTGATCGGGCTCGCCGCGTCGCGCGTGGCCACGTTGCCGGCGGAGAGCGCGGGGACGGCGTGCGTCCAGGCGCGCAGCGCGCCCTCGATGCAGGCGGTGCCCGCGGGGGTGAGGTTCTGGCCGGTCACCTGGTGGACGACGCCGGCGTCGGCGAGCGAGGCGTCGACGAGGACGTGGGTCTTCTTCTCCGGGCCGCGGTTCCTGGGGTCGACCAGGCACTCCATCACCAGCGGGCGGGCCGCGATCTCGACGCCGAGGAGCGCCTCGGTGCTGGCGTGGCCGGCGACGGCGGGGGGCGCCGGGAACACGGTGGCGACGTCGAAGTAGCCGACGTTCTGGACCTGCTGCTGGTCGACGCGGGGCCCGGCACCTCCATCGAGGGCTCCGGCGGCGGGGACGGCCGCGCTCGGATCGGCGGCGCCGCAGGCGGCGAGGGAGAGCGAGAGGACCGCGAGAGGGAGCGGATTCTTCATGGGTCTCGCGCTCTCCATAGCCGGATCGGGCGGCGCTGTCAGCGCGCCGGCGGGGGCACGGGCGCGAGGGTGTCCGGCAGATGTCCGCGCAGGAACGCCGCGAGGGCGAGGGCGTCGTCGGTCACCGCCGACCCGGCCCGCCAGACGATGCCGATCCGCCGGGACGGGCCCGGCGCCGTCAGCGGCTTGACGCGCACGTCGCTCTTGGCGCGGAGGATCTCGTCCGCCGCGAGCTGCGGGATCAGCGTGGCCCCCATGTTGGCCTCGACCATGTGCCAGACCGTGTGGAGGCTGGTCGCGGCGAGCGGGTCGCGCGAGGGCTCCTCCAGGGCGAGGTGGCCGTGGCACACGGCCAGCGCCTGGTCGCGGAAGCAGTGCCCCTCGGTGAGCAGGATGAGGGGGCCGGCGCTGAGCTCCTCGGGGCGCACCGAGCGCCGCTTCGCCAGCGGCGAGCGGGCGGAGACGAGCGCGACGAAGGGCTCGTCGAAGATGGCCTCGGCCTCCACGCCGGCCTCGCGCGCCGGCAGGGCCATCAGCACCGCGTCGAGCTCCCCGAGGCGGAGGCGCGCCAGCAGGTCCTCGGTGAGGCCCTCGCGCAGGACGAGGTCGAGCTGCGGGTGCGCGCGCTGCAGGGGCACCAGGAGAGGTCCGATGGCGAAGGGCGCCAGGGTGGCGATGGCGCCGAGGCGGAGCCGGCCGGTGAGCGGGCGCGGGCTGTCGCGAGCCTCGAGCACCACCCGCGCCGCCGCGTCGAGCACGCGCCGCGCCTGGGCCGCGACGCGCTCCCCCGTGGGGGTGAGGCGGGCCCCGCTCTGCGCGCGCTCCACCAGCGTGGCGCCGAGCTCCTCCTCGAGGTGCTTGATGGCCGCGCTCAGGGCGGGCTGGCTGACGTGCGAGGCGAGCGCGGCGCGCCCGAAGTGGCGCGTGGTGGCGAGCGCGACGAGGTACTGGAGCTCGACGAGGGTCATCGCCCGAGAGGGTTAGGCCATCGACTCGACAGGGACAATCGCCTGCACCTCGAGGCCACCTACCTCGCCAGCACCGGCGTCTCTGCCGGCCCCAGCCTGCTCGCCCCCTCGCCGAACGCCGCGCGCCAGGGGCCGCGGGACCAGCGCCGCCACAGCAGCGCCGCGCCCACCGTGGTCTCGAAGACGAAGCCGATCCAGCCGCCGACGGCGCCCCACCCCAGCACCCTCCCGAGGAGGAAGGCCGCGGTCGGGATGCACACCCAGGCCACGGTGGTGCCGACGACGGCGACCCAGCGCACGTCCTTGGCGCCGCGCAGCGCGCCGCGGAGGATCATGTTGACCGCATCGAACGTCTGGAAGACCGCCGCCACCAGGAAGAGCCGGCGCGCCACGCGGATCACCTCCGCGTCGGCGGTGAACGCGCCCGCGAGCGTGGCGCCGAAGAGCGCGAAGACCACCCCGCACAGGGTCATGAAGGCGACGCCCAGCGCCAGGGAGGCGCGCGTGACGCGGTCGGCCTCGTCGAGGCGGCGCTCGCCGAGCGAGCGGGCGACCAGCACGCTCGCCGCCTCGGCCACGGCCACGCCGGGGAGGAAGGAGGCGCGCATGGTGCTGAACGCGAGGTGGTGCGCGGCCATCTGCGCCGCGCCGAACGAGCCGAGGATGGCGACGAAGGTGGTGAACGCCATGCTCTCCAGCACGAAGTGCAGGCCGGTCGGCACGCCCAGGCTCGCCACCTCGCGCAGGGCCGGGGTCAGCCGGAGGGCGGGCGCCGGATACCGCCGGGCCCGCGCCCGCACGAAGAGCACCAGCGCCGCGAGCTCGAACATCTCGGTGGTGGCCGTGGCGTAGCCCGCGCCGCGGACGCCCAGGGCCGGGAGGCCGAGGCGGCCGTGGATCAGCGACCACGCCAGCACGGCGTTGACCACGTTGCCGGCGACCCCCACCAGCATCGGGCTCCGCGAGTCGCCGACGCCCTGCAGATACTGGATGAGCGCGGCCATGGCGCAGGTGCCCACGGCTCCCCACGAGCGGGCCGCCACGAAATCGCGCGCGGCCGGGACCATCGACTCTTCGAGGCGGAGCAGGTGAAGCAGCGGCGTGACGTCGCGCGAGACCGCCCAGATCCCGGCGCCCGCCGCGGCGCCCAGCAGCGCGCCGGCGTGGGCATAGCGCACCGCATCGCCGGGGCGCCCCTCGCCGACGGCGTAGGCGGTGCGGACCTTCACGCCGCGCATGAGGCCGAAGATCATCGCGTAGCCGAGGAACAGCAGGATGCCCGCCATCCCCACGCCGCCGAGCGCCGCCGCGCCGAGCGCACCCACCAGCTTGGCGTCGCAGAGCCCGAGGGCGGTCTCCCCGAACATGGCCGCGGTGATCGGCCACGCCAGGGTGGTGAGCTCGCGCATCGTCGCCCGGCCCTCCTCCCCGACGAGCGTGGCCAGCAGACTGATCAGCCCATGCGGTCGCGAACCGGCATCGGGGCGGAGGGGCCGCCCACCCGCGACCGGTGTGACCCGGCGCGGGCCCGGAGCGACCCACCGTTTCAAGCGATCGTAGCGTGTCATCGTCTCTCTCCCGCCCGGAGCCCCTTTCCCGGCCTTGCCGGGTGTCTGGGGGCTCCGAAAGGAGGACGACGACCCGGCGCTAACTCTCGATCTCCTCGCCCGCGAACACCGGCACGCCGGCGATCCGGCCCGCGGCGAACGGCCGGCCGGCACCAGACGGGGGCGGGGTGAGTCGGATGGATCGCATGTCGAGCGACACGCTGACAGGGACAGGCGGACTCGTCAAGTCGGCTCGAACCGAGACCGCCACCCCCGGCAATCGGCAAACCGGGCTACCTTGCGCCGATGCGACGCCCGCACGCCGCAGCGCTGCTCCTCGCCCTCGCCGCCGGATGCGGGCGCCCCTCCCTGGAGACTGCGCGCCGCCAGCGACTGCTTGCCCGCATCGACACGCTGCCGCGCCTGGAGGCCGAGCAGCGCGCCTGGCCCCGGAGCGCCACGCTCGCCTGCGACGAGCGAGCCGCGAGCCGCGCCGAGGAGATCGACGCCACCCGCTCCGAGCTGGAGGAGCTGACTGCGAGCCTGGGGGTGCGGCCGTCCCTGGCCCCGCTCTTCGAGGCCTGCGACGAGCTGAAGGGGTGCGCGCGCTGTGACGAGGGCTTCGCCGCGCGGTGCTCGCGGACGCGGGAGCTGCTCGTGGACGTACAGCTCGCCCTGACCCGGGCGGGGCTTCGCTAGTCGCGCCGCGGGGCGGGCGGGCCCGCCCAGCCCCGGCGCTGGTCGCGGAGCCACGCGGAGGCGCAGCCGAGGAGGATGGCGCCGGCGAGGGAGCCAGAGACCAGCAGATCGACGACGGCGCACGTGGGACAGGACGACATCCGAGTCACCTCTCGAGAAACCGAGAAACCCTAGCTCCGCGGCAGCGCGATCCTCCGTCGTCCTACGGCGACCGGGCGGCGCAGTTTCGCGCTCCGGGAGCGATTCACGCACGGTGCGGCGCTTTCCCGTTTGCAGGGCCGCCGCGATTCTCCCCGGCGCCGCCGGCTCGCCGGGATTGTCGCGGCGGGGCGCGCCGAACTCCGCGTCGGGTGCGCGATTGGTTCGCAGCAGGCGCAGGCGCAGAAGGTGAATGGGCCGAGGAGGAACTGGCGGCGCCGGGAACATGACGTGCGACGCGGGAGATCCCGCGCTCGGCGTCGGACGGAGTCGCGTCGAGGGAGGACCGAGGAATGAGCGCTCTCAAGTACATCGCGACGGCGATCGCGCTGTCGACCACGGCGGGCCTTGGCGCCGCCGGCTGCGCGGCGGCGGCGGACGACACCACGGACGACGAGATGACCGCCGAGCAGACCGGCGACGCGTCACAGTCCTGCGTGGCGCCGGTGCCCATCGGCTGCGCGGTGCCGGTGGCAGCGCCGGTGCCGCGACCGGTGCCGGTGCCGGTCGGCGTGCCCGTGGCCGCGCCCTTCGGCGTCGCCGCGCCCGTGCCCACGCCCGTCGGCATCCCGGTGCCGGCACCCTTCGGTGTCGCCCGCCCCGTGCCCACGCCGGTCGGCATCCCGGTGGCCGCGCCTTTCGGTGTCGCCGCGCCCGTGCCCACGCCGGTCGGCATCCCGGTGCCGGCACCCTTCGGCGTCGCTCGCCCCGTGCCCACGCCGGTCGGCATCCCGGTGGCTGCGCCCTTCGGCGTCGCCGCGCCGGTGCCCACGCCGGTCGGCATCCCGGTGCCGGCACCCTTCGGCGTCGCCCGCCCCGTGCCCACGCCGGTCGGCATCCCGGTGCCGGCACCCTTCGGCGTCGCCGCGCCGGTGCCCACGCCGGTCGGCATCCCGGTGCCGGCACCCTTC
>Ga0302279_10002285_pt1 | contig 25765 bp, 19 predicted proteins | sample III_Bog_N3_3_FD_194541 | JGI IMG/M metagenome (GOLD analysis project Ga0302279, IMG submission 194541) | Peat permafrost microbial communities from Stordalen Mire near Abisko, Sweden - III_Bog_N3_3 | ecosystem: Environmental > Terrestrial > Soil > Wetlands > Peat | place: Sweden: Abisko... | reverse complement strand
GGGGCTCGAGGTGTAGCTGAGGGACTGCTGCAGCTGGTTGGTCGTGTTGCGCTGCGGGAGAGTCTGCTGGTACTGCTCGTATTGGGCGTAGCCGGCGTCGCCGAGCGCCGCCTGGATCTGGCTGTCCACGGCCGCCGCGGCCTGGGCGACGGCCTGCTGGAAGGCGTCGGGATCGGTGCGGGGATTGATGCCCTGTTCGATGGCGGCCTGGCGCGCGTCCATGATCGCCTGCTGCTTCTGGACCATCAGGTTCTTGAACTGGTCGAGTTGCTGGGGCGTGAGCGCGAGCATCTTGAAGAGCGGCGCATAGCTGGTGTCGAGCATCGCCTTCTGCTGGATGGCCATGAGCTTCTGGAACTGGGGATTGTCCATCATGGCCCGGAATCCGCCATTGCGCCGCGGGCGCGGGGCATCGGACGCCGGCCCCGGGGCGTCCGGGGTTTCACTGCGCTGCTCCCGTCCCTGCAGGGCGGTGACCTGGTCGGTCAGGGCCTTGATTCGCCTCACGTAGTCCGCCAGCGTCTGGGCGTCGCTGGTGTCCGCGGCGGCCGCCGCGGCGCGCAGCGCGATGATCTCCTGGTATTCCTTCCACGACCACGCCGCGCCCAGGAGAGCGGCCAGGCCGAGGATCAGGATGAGGATGCCGGAAGGCTTCATGGTGCAGGCTTGACGCACCGCAGGCGACAAGGTTGCCGGGTCAGGCCGCCGGCGGCTCGGCGGCGGGCTCGGCGGGCTTCTTCTTCCGCGCAAATCGGCCCCGGGCGGGCGCATTCGGATCCTTCGGGGCGCGGGGGGCGAACTCGAAGCCGGTCCGGCCGTCCGGCTTGAGCACGAGGAAGGCATTGAAGGGGCGCCGGGTGCGCTGGCTCCAGAACTTGTCGAGCAGGTCGGTCTTGCCCGTTTCGATCATCTTCAGGTACTGCTCCCGCGGGATGTCGCGGGACAGAATGCGGCGCGAGCAGCGCGCCAGGACCTTGTCCTCCCCATTCTCCACCACGCGCACGACATAGCTCTGCGGCGTTTCATAGACGGCCGCACCGGGCCCGAACGTCGCCGGGGCCGCGGCGACCGGCTGCAGGCCGGTGAAGTCGATCTTCACCGCGCCGCTCGCGTCGCGCTGGCCGTCGAAGACGAATTCGATCTTCTTCTCCTCCGGGTTGTAGCGCAGGACCGCGCTGTAGGCCTTGCCGCTCTTGGCCGAGCGGAAGCCGTCGAGGGGGCCGATCTGGCCCTTGGCGATCAGTTCGGCGACCTCCGACTCCTGCATCTTGCGGCCGCCGATCACCTTGTAGACCATGAACTCGCCGTCCTGCGACTTGTAGCCGCGGAGCGTTTCGCGCAGCGGCTTGCCGTCGGTGGGGGAGGGGATCTCGGTCACCCGCGCGACGGAGTCATCCTCCTCGAAGGATTTCACCCGTTCCACAATGCCGCGGGTCTGGTTCGCGACCTCCTTCATGAACTCCGGGCGGGTGAACTTCCCGTGCTCGATCTGGCGCAGCTTGAATTCCCACTCCCCGGTCATGGCGGGGCTGGTGATCTCCTCCGCCTTCACCGCCGCGAGGAATTGAAGGATCTGCTCCGCCTTGGCCGTTGGGATGAGCTCCCGCTGCGCGCGCTCCATGTACTTGGCGTTGATCAGGCCGTCGATCGTGTCGGCCCGCGTGGCCGGCGTGCCCAGGCCGCGCTCCTTCATCGCCTCGGCGAGCTCCTCATCGTCGACGAGCTTGCCGGCGCCCTCCATGGCGGAGAGCAGCGTCGCCTCCGTGTAGCGCGGCGGCGGCTTGGTCGTCTCGCTGTGCAGCATGGCATCCGCCGTGGTGGCGCGGGCGTTGTCCTCGGGGGACAGGGCCGGCAGCGCCTTCGAGTCCGGCGAATCGTCCTCGATCGTGGCCTTGCCGTAGACGGCCAGCCAGCCGGGGACGGTGAGCACCTTGCCCTCCGTCTTGAAGCTGTGCCCGGCGACGACGCTCAGGCGCGTGGTGATGTCGAACTCGGCCGGGGGATGGAACGCCGCGACGAAACGCCGCGCGATCATGTCGAAGATCTTGGCCTCCATGTCCTCCAGCGGCTTCTGCTCCGCGATGGTCGGGATGATGGCAAAGTGGTCGGAAATCTGCGCGTTGTTGAAGATGCGCTTGTTCGGGCGGACCCAGCCCTCCGCGAGCACCTTCCGCGCATGGGGCGCGAGGTCGCCGGTCAGGTTGCCCAGGGCCTCGCGGACGGTCGGCAGGTAGTCCTCGGGCAGCGCCCGCGAATCGGTGCGCGGGTAGGTGATCATCTTGTGCCGCTCGTAAAGCGCCTGCGCGATCTGCGAGGTGCGGCGGGCCGACAGGCCGAAGCGGTTGTTGGCCTCCCGCTGCAGGGTGGTCAGGTCGTAGAGGCGGGGCGGGGCCTGGGTGCTGGCCTTGCGCTCCTCGGTGACGGCGGCCGGCGGCTGGCCGGCGCAGGCGGCCATGACGGCGTCGGCCAGCGCCTTTTCCCAAATGCGGTCGATGCGGTCGTGCTCGTCATCCTCGGCCTTCTTGAAATTGGGCCGCTGGAACACGCCCTCGTACTGGCCTTGGGCGATCTCGAAGAGGGCGGTGACCCGCCAGAAGGCGCGCGGCTTGAAGTTGCGGATCTCCAGCTCGCGGGCGTAGACGATCGCCAGGGTGGGCGTCTGCACCCGCCCGACGGAAGCGACGTTGCCGGCCCGCGAGCCAAACATCCGCTTGGTCAGCGCCCGCGTGCCGTTGATGCCGATCAGCCAGTCGCTCTCGCTCCGGCAGCGCGCGGCGTCGCCCAGCCCGGCCATCTGCGAGCCGCTGCGCAGGTGCTCGAAGGCCTCGCGGATGCCGCTGGCGGTCATGGTCTGCATCCAGGCGCGCTTCACGGGCAGCTTGGACTTGGTCAGCTGGTAGATGTTGGCAAAGATCAGCTCGCCCTCCCGCCCGGCGTCGCAGGCGTTGATGACCTCGCCGATATCCTTGCGGGCCAGCAGCTTCTTCAGCTGGTCGTACCGGTCCTTCGATTCCTCGATCGGCTTGAGCTCAAATTTCTCGGGAATGATCGGCAGCATCTCGAGGCGCCAGAAACCGTATTTCTTCTTGTCGATATCCTCCGGCATGAGCAGCTCCACCAGGTGTCCGACCGCCGAGGAGATCACATACTGGTCGTTTTCAAAGTGCTCGCCCTTCTTGGGAATCTTGCCGAGGGCCCGCGCCAGGTCCGCGGCGACGGAGGGCTTTTCGGCGATGATAAGTGACTTCATGTGAGTGAGCCGGTTAGGGTGCGCCGCGCCCAAGTGCAAGAACTAGTTTTGGAGCGGAGGGCGGCATCGCTCCCTGATTATAGCAAGCGCGCCGCGGAAGCGCGGCGTGGTTTAGCCCGCCAGCCGGGGGGTTTCCGCCAGGGCGGAATCCAGGGCGGCGATCAGTTCGGCGATGGTCGCGTCGGTTTCGTCGCCCATGTTGGAGATCCGAAACGTCTTCCCCTTGATCTTCCCGTAGCCGCCATCGATCACGAGGTGGTGCTTCGCCTTGAGCGTCTTGTTCAGGGCGGCCAGGTCGTAGTTGAGGTGGTTGGCGAAGCAGTTCAGGGTCACGGAGCCGAACGCCTCCGGGGGGAAGAGCTTGAACCCCCGGCCGTAGCCCCACTCGCGCACGGTCCGGTTGAGCCGGGCGTGGCGGGCGTGGCGCGCCGCGACGCCCTCGGCGGCGATATCCTCGAGCTTGGAGGCCAGCGCGTGGATGAGCGCGATCGAGGGCGTGCTGGGCGTCATGCCGTTCTCGTGGTTCTTCTGGAACTCGACGAAGTCGAAATAATAGCCCCGGGCCTCCGCCGACGCCGCGCGGGCGAGCGCGCGGGCGGACACGGAAAGCAGCGCCAACCCCGGGGGCAGGGCGAGCGCCTTCTGGCTGCCGGTGATCATGACGTCGATGCCCAGCGCGTCCTTCGGGATGGGGAGGGCGCTGAAGGAGCTGACGGTGTCGACGATCGAGATGACCTCGGGGAATTCGCGGACCACGGCCATGAGGGCCGGCAGGTCGCTCATGCAGCCGCAGGAGGTCTCGTTGTGGATCAGGGTGATCGCGTCATAGGCTCCGGTCGCCAGCTCGCGGCGCACGGCCGCCGGATCCACCGGCTGGCCCCACTCGAACGGCAGGGCGCCGGCGGCGAGGCCGCAGCGCCGCGCGACGTCGTTCCATTTGTCGGAGAACGCGCCGTTCATGCAGTTGAGCACCCGCTTCCGCACGACGTTGCGCACCGCCCCCTCCATCACGCCCCAGGCGCTGCTGGTGGAGAGGTAGACGGGATCCCGGGTGGCGAAGAGCGCCTGGAGGCCGGGCTGCAGGGAACGGTAGAGCGCCACAAAATCGGCGCTGCGATGCCCGATCATGGGCTGCGCCATCGCCCGGAAGGTTTTCTCGGAGACGGCGACCGGGCCGGGGATGAAAAGTTTATAGCTCATGCGGAGGTTCGAAAACAGTTTACGCGCCGGGCCGCGTCAACCTTCATCAGCAGGCACCCCCGCGCATGCCCCATTCCTGGCTCAAGAAAAAATTCCAAACCTTTGAGCTCTACACTGTGGATGTCGTGCTGGGCCGCCGGGCCGACACGGGCGCCACGGTCTACGGCGCGGTGCTGCAGGCGCTGTCCTGGCTTTTCAGCGGCCTGGTGCAGCTCCGGCTCTGGCTCTACCGGCACCGCATCCTCCACGACCAGCCCCTGGGTTGCCTGGTGGTGGTGGTCGGCAACCTGACCGTGGGCGGCACGGGGAAGACGCCGGTCGTCGAGAAGTTCGCCCGGGCCCTGCAGGACCGCGGTCGCAAGGTCGCCATCCTCAGCCGCGGCTACAAGAGCAAGGCCCCGCCGTTCTGGAAGAAGTGGTGGTACGGCCTGTCCCACACCGAGGAACCCCCGCCACGCATCGTGAGCGACGGCCGCCGCGTGCTGCTGGACAGCGAGCAGGCCGGGGACGAGCCCTACATGCTGGCGCGCAACCTGCCCGGGGTCGTCGTGCTCGTGGACAAGAACCGGGTCAAGGCTGGCGCCTACGCCATCAAGCGGTTCGGCTGCGACACACTCGTGCTCGACGACGGCTTCCAATACCTCCCGCTCAAGGGGCGGCTCAACCTGCTGCTCGTGGACAAGACCAACCCCTTCGGGAACGGCCACCTCCTGCCCCGGGGCATCCTCCGCGAGCCGATCAAGCACCTGCGCCGGGCCAACTACGTCTTCCTGACCAAATCCAACGGCCGGCGCGATCCCGAGATCGAGGCGCAGATCGCCCAATACAACCCCCAGGCCGACCTCATCGAGTGCGTGCACCGCCCGAAGTATCTGCAGCGCTGCGGGGCCGCGACCGCGCCCCCGGGGGAGAGGGTCCCCCTCGACTGGCTGAAGGGTCGGCGCATTGTCGCTTTCAGCGGGATCGCCACCCCGGAAAGCTTCGAGAAGTTCCTGCGCGACCTCGGCGCGCTGGTCATGGCGCGGGAGCGCTTTCTCGATCACTACCGTTACAGCGCGGAGGATCTCGCCGGGCTGTTTGCCCTGGCCCGGCGCGAGGGCGCGGAATGCCTGGTGACCACCGAAAAGGACGCGGTGCGGCTGCCTTTGCCCGAAACGGGGCCGATCCCCATCTATTACCTGCGCCTGGAGATCGAGATCATCCGCGGCGCCGCCGACTTCGACGAGGCCGTCGCCCGCATCTGCTTCCCCCAGGACGGCCACGCGGATTTGCCCCGCGGTTGAGGGCCCCCGCGCCCGGTATTTACTTACGCCCCGTCAGCCGCTACTTTCGCCTTCCGCCTTCCGCCTTTCGCCATTCTCGTTCCTACTTGCCGCATGCTCATCGACCCTCGTTTCACCCAGCTCGCGCAAACCCTCGCCGGTTTCTCCACCGAGCTCCAGCCCGGCGAACGGGTGCTGATCGACGCGTTTGACGTGCCCGATGCGATGGTGATCGCCCTGATCCGCGCCGCGCGGGCCCGCGGCGCGTTGCCCTACGCCCAGGTGCACCGGGCCCGCATCACCCGCGAGCTGGCCCTCGGCGCCGAAGAGGCGCAGCTGGCGCCCCTGGCGGAGGTCGAGCTGGCGCGGATGCGGAAAATGGACGCCTACATCGCCCTGCGCGGCTCCGAGAACATCTTTGAGTCCTCGGACGTGCCGGCGGAGAAGGTGCGCCTGACCAGCCGGCTGATGAAGCCCGTCCAGGACTACCGGGTGGGACGGACCAAATGGGTGGTGCTGCGCTGGCCGACCGGCGCCATGGCGCAGCAGGCCCGGATGAGCACGGAGGCCTTCGAGGATTTCTATTTCCGGGTCTGCACGCTGGACTACCGCCGCATGGGCCCGGGGATGAAGGCGCTGGCGGAGCTGATGCGCCGGACCGACCGGGTGGAGATCACGGGACCGGGCACCGACCTCCGCTTTTCGATCAAGGGCATCGGCGCGCAGGAGTGCGGCGGTCGGCGCAACGTCCCCGACGGGGAGGTCTTTTCCTGCCCGGTCCGCGACTCGGTCGAGGGTCACGTGCAGTTCAACGCGCCGACCGTCTATCTCGGCTCCTCGTTCGACGGGATCCGCCTCGCCTTCCGGAAGGGTCGCATCGTCGAGGCGACCGGCAGCGACTCCAAGCGCCTCAATGAGATCCTCGACAGCGACGAGGGCGCGCGGCACATCGGGGAGTTCTCCCTCGCCTTCAACCCGCATATCCTGCAGCCGATGCGCGACATCCTGTTCGACGAGAAGATCGCCGGTTCCTTCCATTTCACGCCCGGCCAGGCTTACGAGGGAGTCGGGAACGGCAACCAGTCGCAGGTGCATTGGGATCTGGTCTGCATCCAGCGCCCCGACTTCGGCGGCGGCGAGATCCGCTTCGACGGCCGGCTGATCCGCCGGGACGGCCGCTTCGTCCCCGCGGCGCTGCACCGGTTGAATCCCGAGTACCTCCTGGGGAAGAAATGACCGAAGCCTTCATCCGCGCGCTCCCCAAGACGGAGACGCACCTGCATGTCGAGGGGGCGCTGCCTTATGAGCTGCTGCACGGGTGGCGGCCGGGCGACTTCCCCGTCGATCCCCCGTTCCGGCGCCCCGGCTACCGCTACGCCTCATTCCCGGAATTCGAGTGCATCCTGCTGGAGAACGCCCTGCCGTGGTTCACCACCGCCGAGCGCTACCACGAGGCCACCCGGGTGATGTTCGCCGGGCACCTCGCGCAAAACGTGCGCTACGTCGAGACCAGTTTCCACCTCCCGGTCACCCGGTTCATCGGCGTCCCCGGCGAGGAGATCGTCGCCGCCATCCGCGCCGCCGTGCCCCCGGGGCTGGAAGTGCGCATCTTCGCCGGGATGCTGCGCAGCGACCTGGCGGGCGCGCTGCGCCCGACCATCGACGGCCTTCACGCCTGGGAGGGCCTGGCCGGCGTGGACCTCCACGGCTTCGAGCAGATGCACACCGAACCCGACACCGCCGCGGTCTGGGCGCGGCTGCGCGCCGCCGGCAAGGTGACCAAGTGCCATGCCGGGGAGTTTGACGGCGCCGGGCGCGTCCGCGAGGCGATCGAGCAGCTGGGGGTCACCCGGATCCAGCACGGGGTGCGCGCGGTCGAGGATCCCGCCGTGGTCGCGCTGGCGCGCGACCGGGGCGTGACCTTCGATATCTGCCCGGTCAGCAACGTGCGCCTGCAGGTGGTGCCCTCGCTGCGCGAGCATCCCCTGCGGCGCCTGATGCAGGCGGGCGTCCGCTGCACGGTGAGCACGGACGACCCGCTGTGCTTCGCCAATACCGTGGTCGGCGAGTATGCCGCCCTGGCGGACGAGGCCGCCTTCACCGGGCCCGAACTCGCCCGCCTCGCGCGCAACGGCTGGGAAGTGGCCGACGTGCCGGCGGAGCTGCGGGCGCGCATGCTGGCGGAAATCGACGGGGTCGAGCAGGCGGGATGACACGCCCATGCCCCAGACCCATCTTGTCCCGCCGGATGCGCGCCCCGCCCGCGCCGACAAGGCGCTCGCGCAGGCCTTTCCCGAACACAGCCGGATGGCGCTGCAGCGCGCCTTCGAGGCCGCGCTGGTCCGGCGGAACGGATCCGTCATTTCCCAAAAAGACACCGTGCGGCCCGGCGACGCCCTGGTGTTCACCATGCCCGAGATCCAGCGCTCCGCGCTCCGGCCCGCCGCCATTCCGCTGGAAATCCTGTTTGAGGACCGGCATCTCCTCGCCCTCAACAAACCCGCCGGCATGGTGGTCCACCCCGGGGCCGGAACGGCGGAAAACACCCTGGTGCACGCCCTCCTGGCGCACTGCGCGGGGGAGCTGAGCGGGATCGGGGGGGTGGAGCGGCCGGGCATCGTCCACCGCCTCGACCGCGGGACCTCGGGGGTGATGCTGGTGGCCAAGACGGATCCCGCGCACCGCGGCCTGGCCGCGCAGTTCGCGGCCCGCACGGTGGGCAAGGAGTACCTCGCCCTGGTCGAGGGCGTGCCTTCCCTCCTCAGCGGCAGCATCCGGAAGCCGATCGGCCGGAATCCGCGCCAACGGCACAAGATGGCGGTGGTGGAACCAGGCCAGGGCCGCCTCGCGCACACGGACTGGGAGGTCGTCGAGCGCTGGGGCGACCGCGCCGCGCTGCTGCGCTGCACCATCCACACCGGGCGGACCCACCAGATCCGGGTGCATCTCAAGGCCGCGGGCCACGGCCTGATCGGCGACTCCGTCTACGGCTGGAAGCCGGATCCGCGCCACCCGCTGCCGGCCGACCGCGTCATGCTCCACTCCGAGCACCTGGTCTTCACCCATCCGGTCACGGGCAAAACCCTCGACCTGCGCGCCCCGCTGCCCGCCGACTTTCAGGCCGTCCTCGAAGTCCTGCGGAAAGAGAACCCCGGACGGCCGGGTCATCCGTTTTCCAGCAGCTCGGCGGCGACGCCCCAGCGGAGGTTATAGAGGGAGTGCTGGTAGGCGTCGAAGCCGCCGATTTCGGCGAGGGCGACGAGGGTGGCGAGGGCCGCCGGAAAGACGTCGGCCCGCTCCGGCGGCAGGCCGGGGATTTTCTTTCGCTCGGCCAGCGGGAGCGCGCCGAGCCGGGCCAGCAACCCCCGGAGTTCGGCGACGGCGACGGTGGCGTCCGTCTGTTCCCAGGCGAGGTCGGCGCGGGCGGCGAGCACCCGGCGCGCGGTCGCCAGCGTGCCGCCGGTGCCGATCACCGCGGCGGGCGAACCGGGGGCGAACGCGGCGCGCGCCAGTTCCTGGCGCACGCAGGCGGCGATCGCCGCGCCGGCCGAGGCGGCGAACGGCTGTTCCGGGTCGGCGACCAACCGCTCGGTCAGCCGCACGCAGCCCAGCGGCAGGCTCGCCGCCTGCGCAATCTTCCGGTGGACGAAGGCCAGGCACTCGAGGCTGCCGCCGCCCAGGTCGTAGACGTGGAAATCCTGCAGGTGGGACAGCCGGGGATCGCAGAGCAGGCCGCGGCCGATGAGGTTGGCCTCCGCTTCGCCCGTGAGAATGCGGATGTCGTGGCCGGTTGCGGCGCGAACTCGCGCGCGAAAATCGGCGCCGTTGGCGGCGTCGCGCACCGCGCTGGTGGCGACCAGTACCGTGGAGCGCGGCTGGAGGGGCGCGGTATCCGCGAGGAGCGACTGGATCGCGGCGAGGCCGCGGGCCATGCCCGGCTCGCCCAGGCGCGGACTTTCCCGGCTGATCCCGGCGCTGATTCGCGCCTCCAGGGCGCGCACCAGCAGCGCCGTCAGGTGGCCGTCCGGCGCGCGCGCGGCGAGCAGCACCTTGATCGAATTGCTCCCGATATCCAGGACCGCGACGGAAGGAATGGGGATCACGGAGGTCAAAGCCGGTAGTCGGCCGGGGCGATCAGCAGCACGAATTCACCCTTGTGGCTGGACTGCGCCAGGCGCCCGCGGACGTCCGCGGCGGGTCCGACGAGAAAGCTCTCGTGCAGCTTGGTGACTTCGCGGGCGACGCAGACCAGGCGGTCGACGCCGAGCACCGCGATCAGGTCGTCCACCGCCTTGTCGATGCGGTGGCAGCTCTCATAAAGCACCATCGTGTAGTCAAAGGCGCGGTACCGCTCAAAAAAGGCGAGGCGCGCGCTCGACTTCGGCGGCAAAAACCCCACGAAGAGGAATCCATTCGTCGGCAGGCCGCTGGCGCTGAGGGCGGCGATGACGGCGCTCGGGCCGGGCACCGGCACGACCGCCAGGCCGCGCCGGCGGCAGGCGCGCACCAGGCGAAACCCCGGGTCGCTCAGCCCGGGGGTGCCGGCGTCGCTCACCAGCGCGATCGACTGGCCGCCGGCGAGGGCGTCCGCCAGCCGCTCCGCCGCCGCGAGCTCGTTGTGCTCGTGATAGGCCGTCAGCGGCCGCGGCAGCCCCAGCCGCGCCAACATCGCACCGGTGGTCCGGGTGTCCTCCGCCGCGACCAGGTCGACCGCTCCCAGGATGGCCCGGGCCCGCGCCGACAGATCCGCCAGGTTCCCGATCGGCGTCGCCACCACGTATAGGCAGCCGGGCTGGGGCAGGAGGGAGGCGTTTTCCATCGGCGGCGCCGGCTCACCCGCGCCCGCCTCAGTGGCTCGAGCCTTCCATGCCGGGGAGCTGGTTCTCCCAGGTGGTCGGCTGGGCCCACGGAATGGACGAGTCCTTCGGGGACGACATCGCGCATCCCGCCAGCGTGGCGCCGGCCAGGAGGGCGATCAAACCGAACGCGAGTTTCTGGGAGGAAGTCATGTTGGCCCGAGAGGATACCGCGCAAGACGGGCGAGGCAAGCCATAGGTGACGGCGAAAGTCCCGATTTCGAAATTCGAATTTCGAAATTCAGAGATCTTTGTCCGTGACGGCGCCCTCCGAGGCGGTGGTGACCAGCTTGGCGTACTTGGCCAGAACGCCCCGGGTTTCCTTGGGCCGCTTGGCCCGCCACTGCCGCAGCCGCGCCTTGAGGACGGAGGCCGGCAGGCCGAGCGAGATCGTGTTCTTCACCGCATCGATCGTGATGGGATCCCCGTTGCGCAGGACCGCGATCGGACCGCCGATCGCCGCCTCCGGCGTGATATGGCCGACCACGAGCCCGTGACTGCCGCCGGAGAACCGGCCGTCGGTGATCAGCGCCACATCCTTGCCCAGACCCCGCCCCATCACCGCGCTGGTCGGCGCGAGCATCTCGCGCATGCCGGGCCCGCCCACCGGTCCCTCGTTGCGGATGACGATGACGTGTCCGGCCTTCACGCGCCCTCCGAGGATCGCGTGCAACGCGGCCTCCTCGGATTCGAACACGATGGCCCGGCCCGAGAAGCCCAATCCCTCCTTGCCGGTGATCTTGGCCACCGCGCCGCCGGGGGCGAGGTTGCCGTAGAGGATGCGCAGGTGGCTGTCCGGTTTGATCGGGTGGGAGAGGGGACGCACGACGTCCTGGTCGGGGGGATAGGGCGGCACGTCGCGCAGGTTCTCCGCGACCGTCCGGCCGGTCACCGTCAGGCAGTCGCCGTGGAGCAGGCCGGCGTCGAGCAGCATCTTCATCAGCGGGGGCAGGCCGCCGATCCGCGAAAGGTGGGCCATGCCGTACTTTCCGGAGGGCCGGAGGTCCGCAAGCACGGGAACCTTCTTCCCGATGCGGGTGAAGTCGTCGAGCGAGAGCTTGACCCGGGCGGTGTGCGCCATGGCCAGCAGGTGGAGCACCGCGTTCGTCGAGCCGCCGAGCGCGATCACGACCGTGATGGCGTTCTCAAAGGCCCGGCGGGTCATGATGTCACGGGGCCGGATCCCGGCCTTGAGCAGCGCGAGCGCGGCGGCGCCCGCCCGGCGGCAATCCTCCCGCTTCTCGGGACTGATCGCGATCTGGGCCGAGCTGTTGGGCAGGCTCATGCCCAGCGCCTCGATGGCCGAGGCCATGGTGTTCGCCGTGTACATGCCGCCGCAGGACCCCGGGCCGGGGATGGAGCAGTCCTCGACCTTCTTCAGCCCGGCGTCATCGAGGCGGTGCGCGGCGTGCTGCCCGACCGCCTCGAACACCGAGACGATGTCGCACTCCTGCCCCGTATCGGGATGGATGCCGGGCAGGATGGTGCCGCCGTAGACGAAGAGGCCGGGACGGTTCAGCCGCGCGAGCGCCATGGCGCAGCCCGGCATGTTCTTGTCGCAGCCGCCGATCGCGACCACCGCGTCGAAACCCTCGGCGCCGGCCACGGTTTCGATCGAGTCGGCGATCACCTCCCGCGACACGAGGGAATAGCGCATGCCCGGCGTCCCCATGCTGATCCCGTCCGCGACCGTGATGGTCCCGAAGATGATCGCCTTGCCGCCCGCCGCATTGGCGCCCGCCTCCGCCTCGCGGGCAAGCTGGTCGATGTGCATGTTGCAGGGCGTCACCATGCTCCAGGTCGAGGCCACGCCCACGACCGGCTTGCGAAAATCGCCGTCGCCGAAGCCGACGGCGCGCAGCATCGAGCGATTGGGCGCGCGGTCGGGCCCATCGAAGACGATGGAGGAGTGGGGCCGGAGGGAATCGGTGGGATGGCTCATGGGAGAAAGGCAATTTGAGCAAGGAGACCTCGGGCGGGCAAGCGTTCTCCGCGCAAAGAAACCTTGTCAGGACGGCGGGGGCGGGCATTCACTGGGTCAGCTTATCCCCATGGCGTTCAATCTCAAAAAGGTCCTGAAGGCGCTGCTGCTTTCCTCCGGGCAGGCCGTCTCGATCAAGGACATCCAGGCCGCCTTCACCCGTTTCCATGAGGCGGCGACGCCCGCCGCGCCCCCGGTGGAGGCGGCTGCCGATGCCGGGTCCGCGGCGCGCCCCGCGGTGGAGGCCGAGGCCGCCGCGGCGGAGGTCTTCGGCGAGCCGGCGGATGAGGCCGAGCTTTACGCCGATGTGCCGTCGCTCATCACCCTGGCGCAGATTCGCGAGGCGATGGATGCGATCGCGGCCGAGCTGCGCGCCGCCGACGACGGCCTGCTCCTGATCGAAGGGGCCCACGGCTACCGCCTGGTGACCGCCCCGCGTTTCGCGCGCTGGGTCCGCATCCTGCGCCAGGAACCGCCGCCGGTGCGCCTGAGCCAGTCGGCGCTCGAGACCCTGGCCGTGGTGGCGTATCGCCAGCCGGTGACCCGCACGGAGATCGAGACCATCCGCGGCGTCTCGGCCGAGGCTGGTCTCAACCGGCTGCTGGAGCGGGAGCTGATCGGCATGGTGGGCCGCGCCGACCTGCCCGGGCGCCCGCTGCAGTATGGCACGACCGACCGGTTCCTGGAGTTTGTCGGCATCAAGTCCGTCGACGAGCTGCCCGCCTCCGATGTGCTCAGCTCGCGGCAGATCGACGAATGGCTGCGCACGTCGGCCAGCCCGCACCACCCCGGCGACGCGGAAATGGGCCTGACCGAGGAACCGCTGCCCCTGGCCGACGGCGCACCGGCCGCCGCGGGAGCGGCGCCCGAAACCTCCCCGACCTGACGCCATGAGCCTGGGACCGATTCGTGAAAAAATCGACGCACTGGATGCCCAGCTCGTCGACCTGATCAACCAGCGCCTCGCGCTGGCGGGGGAGATCGGCCGGATCAAGCGCCTGACCGGCGGCGAGATCTACGTTCCCGAGCGGGAGGACGCCGTGCTCCGGAAAATCTGCGCCCAGAATGCGGGCCCGATCAAGACCGAGGCGCTGCGGGCGATCTATCGCGAGATCATGTCGGCCGCCATCGCCCTGGAGAAGCCCCTGCTCATCGCCTACCTGGGGCCGGAAGCGAGCAACACCCACGCGGCGGCGATCAAGAAATTCGGCGCCAGCGTGGATTACCACGCCATGGGGGCGATCACCGACATCTTCACCGCGGTGGAAAAGGGCGAGGCCGACCTGGCGGTGATCCCGATCGAGAACTCCACCGAGGGGAGCGTCCGCGAGACGCTGGACAGCTTTGACGAGAGCGAGCTGAAGATCGTCGGCCAGATTTATCTCGAGATCAACCACGCGCTCATCTCCCAATCGCCGCTGGACCAGATCCTCCGCGTCTACTCCAAGGACCAGGCGCTGGCCCAGTGCCGCAACTGGCTGCAGCGGAACCTGCCCCATGCGCAGCTGCTCGACGCCACCAGCACCTCGCGCGCCGTGCAGATCGCGAAGGGCGACCCGGGCGCGGCGGCGGTGGCGGGGGAGCTCGCCGCCGACACCTACGGCGTGCCGGTCGTGGCGCGCAACATCCAGGACCGGTCCGACAACACGACCCGGTTCTTCGTCCTGGGCCGCAAGCCGGCCGGGCCGGTGGGCGGCGGCAAGGACGTGACCAGCTTCCTGATCTCGCTGGGGGACGAGGCGTCCGCGCATTCCGGCTCGCTGCTGGGGATGCTCAAGCCGTTCGCGCAGCGGAGCATCAATTTGTCGAAGATCGAATCCCGCCCGAGCAAGAAGCGCCCCTGGGACTACAATTTCTTCATCGACGCGACCGGCCACTTCGACGATGCGCCGATGAAGGAGGCCGTGGCCGAGCTGAAGAAGTTCTGCTCGCGGGTGAAGTGGCTGGGAAGCTATCCGGCGGCGAACTGATGCGATGAAAGTAGTAAGTGGTAATTAGTGAGTGATGAGGAATCTCCACTTACTGATTACCACTAACTAATTGCTACTTTCCGGCATGGTTATCCCGATCGACAGCCACGTCCATCTTTACCCGCCCGAGGTGAATCGCGATCCCGCGGCCTGGGCGGCGGCGCAGGGGGAGGAGCCGTGGGCCGTGCTCGCCACGCGCCGGCGGCGCGACGGGCGGTCGGTGCAGGGTTTCCCGGACGTCACGAGCCTGCTCGACGCCATGGACGCGGCCGGCGTGGAGCGCGCCGTGCTGCAGGGCTGGTACTGGCAACGGGCCGCATCCTGCGTGCTCCAGAACCGCTTCTACCGGGAGTGCGTGCGTGCGCATCCCGACCGGTTGTCCGCCTGCGCCACGCTCTATCCGGCGGCCGGCTCCGCCGCGGTGGCGGCGGAGCTGCGGGCCGCGCGCGATGACGGCCTGTGCGGGCTTGGCGAATTGTCGCCGCATGCCCAGGGCTATGCGCCCGACGACCCAGTCTTCGGCGAGGCGCTGGCCCTGGCCGGCGACCTGCGTTTTCCCGTCAGCTTGCACGTCTCCGACCCCGGCGGTCGCGGCTACCCCGGCCGCGTGGCCACGCCCTTGGCGGATTTCGTCCGGCTGGCCGACGCCTTTCCCGCGGTCCACTTCGTGCTGGCGCACTGGGGCGGGCGGTTGCCGCTGGTCGAGCCGGCGGCGGCGGCGCGGGCGAACCTATACTACGATACCGCGGCCTCGCCGCTGCTTTACGACGCCGCCATCTGGTCGCGATTCGCCGGGGCCGTCGGTCCGGGGCGGATCCTGTTCGGCTCGGACTTCCCCCTCAATCTCTATCCCGGGCTTGAGTCCGGCCCGGAGCTGAAGCGGTTGGTCGCCGAAGTCCGGGACGCCGGACTCGCGCCGGACACCCTCGCCGGGATCCTGCGGGGCAACGCCCTGAAACTTTTTTGCAACGCGGCTTGAGTCGTGCGGTCACAGGGATCCGGCGCGGAGATTTTCGAGATTGCCAACCCCTGGAAAATCCCGCGCTCTGGGCCTTTAATCCTCCCGTTCATTCGATGCCGCTTCGTATCCTCTTGTCCCCGCGTTGGTCGCGTCGCGGCGTCCTCCTGGCCGTCGCGGCGGGCGTCCTCACCTGCGGGCGGGCCCAGGAGATCGGGGTGGCGGGAACGATGCCCGAGGATTTCCTCCCCGGCCTGCGCAGCCTGCTCGCCGTGGCGCTGAAGCAGTCGCCGACGATGGTCGCCGACGAGCTGCTGGTCGCGGCCGCCGACGCCCAGCGGGGCATGGCCGGGGTGGCACCCATGCTGCCCTACGTCGCCTTCTATCCGGGCTACGGGAAATCGGTCGAGACCGTGTCCGGCGGCGGCGCCAGCAGCGGCCAGAACGGACTGATTTACACCGGCACGATTCGCCAGAATATCTTCGAATGGGGCACCTTGAAGAACCAGCTGGAGATACAGAAGGCGGTGGAGCTGATCACGGCGAAGAACTATGCGGAGGGCTACCGCAATTTCGCCGCCAGCCTGCGCCGCCAGTACTTGGCGCTGATCGTGGCCAAGGTCGACCTGCGCAATGCGCAGTACGGCCTCAAGCTCAGCCAGCAGGCGCTGGCGCTGGCCCGCGACAAATTGCAGCATGGGACGATCGCCAGCTCCGAGATCACCGGCCCCGAACTCGACGCCGACGAGCGGCAACTGGCCGTCGACCGCGCAACCCAGGTCTATGTCTTCGCCCGCCAGACCCTGGCCCATCAGGTGGGTCTGAAGGACATCGCCGACGAGACCATCCCGCTCGAGATGCCACGGCCCAAGTACTCCCCCGAGGCCTCGGAATATCTCCTCGCCGGCCTCATGCGGGACGGCGCGCGCGGCAACTTCCAGGCGCAGGTCGCCGAGCTCAATATCCGCGAGGCCGATCTCAGCTACAAGATCGCGCGGGTCCGGCTGCTGCCGCAATTCTACGCCACGGCGGGCATCAGCCAGGAGGACAACACTTCCGCCACGGCCCAAACCGTCCAGCAGACGCTGGTGACCAACAAGAGCTATTATCTCGAGGTCAGCTGGACCCTCTTCGACGGCCTGGCCACCCACTGGGCGAAGGTCCAGGCGCTGGACAACAAGCGCTACTGGGAGCGCCAGCTCGAAGTCGTGACCGACAGCACGATGGACCAGGCGGAGAACGCCCGCCACAACGTCGAATTCTCCTGGCGGGCGCTCGGCCTGGCGGAGCGCCGCTGGAACATGGCCAGCGGGTACCTGGTCCACACCCGGGCGGAGCTCAGGCTGGGCAATGTCTCGCAGGATGACGTGGCCGCCGCCACCAACGGCCTCTACCTGAGCGAGTCCGCGATCGCGTCCGCCCGTGCGGATTTTCTTTCCACCTGGAGCGATTTCGTGTCCCTGGTCGGGGCCGATCCCGCCCTGGCCCAACTCCCCGCCCATTATGTCCACGACCTCCGCTAGCGCCCGTCTCCTCCTGAAGCTGCTGGCCGTGCTGGCGGTGCTGGTGGCCGGGGTCGCCGTCCTCATCGTGATGCTCCGGCCCGTGGCCGCGGTGGAGCGGGTCGTCCCGGGCGACGCGATCGACGCCAAGCCCGGCAGCGTCACGGTGGTGGAGGAATACTCCCAGGAGCTCAAGGCCGAGATCAGCGGGCGGGTGATGCAACAGGGCTTCAACCTGGATCCGGGCCGGCACGTGAAGCGGGACGAGGTGCTGGCGCAGCTCGACCCCGGCGACATTGTCCTGGAAATCGACCAGATCCGGATCGACGCCAAGGCGGCCAAGGATGGCTTCGAGGCGGATCATTCCCAAGAGCTGAAGATCGAGTCGGCCAACGCCGACCTGGCGAATTTCGAGCGCCTGAACAGGCAGGGCATGTACCCCGACAAGGACCTGGCGGAACAGCGGCGGGGGCTGCAGGCCCTCCAGCAGGCGCTGGCGCTGGAGAAGATCGACCACCAGAAGGTCCTCGATACCTATGCCAACGAGATCAAGATCGACGAGCGGAAGATGGAAAAGATGACGATCCGCTCCCCGCTCGACGGCGTCGTCTCGGAGGTCTTTGCCCATCCCGGCGACCTGATCGCCCTCGATGCCCCGGTGGCCACGCTCATCACCACCAGCAAGGTGGTGGAGGGGAAGATCAGCGAGGAGGATTTCGCCCAGATCCGGGTGGGCGAGGAGGCCAAGGTAACCTTCCTGCCCTATGGCGACACCGAGTTTGACGGGAAGGTCAGCAAGATCCTGCCGACCTCCGATCCCGAGACCCAGCGTCACCTGGTGTTCGTGGACGTGGCGATGGACGCCGCCCATCCGCTGGTGCCCGGCATCAACGGCGAGGTCATCATCATCGTGGGCCGGCGGCACGCCGACGCCGTGGTGCCCCGCCGCGCGGTCTTCGACCTGGACGGCAAGAACGTCTTCGTGGTGAAGGACGGCCGGGTCGAGCTGCGCAAGGTGGCGACCGGGTACCTCTGGTCCCGCGGCGCCGAGATCCTGTCGGGGCTGGCCCCGGGCGAGCAGGTGATCGTCGACGAGCTGGAGACCTTCCACCCCGGCGACCGGGTCCGGGTCAACGAGATGCCGTCGGACGTGGCCAAGTAACCGGCGCAACCCATGTCGCCCAACATCCGCATCGCGCTGCGCTTCCTCACGGCGAAGAAGAGCGCCATGCTGATGAGCCTGTCGTGCATCGTGCTGGGCGTCGGCCTGTTCATCGTCACCCAGGCCACGACCAGCGGGTTCAAGAGCTATTTCATCAAGACGATCCTCGGCACGGACGGCGCGGTCCGCATCCAGGACAAGATGCAGTCCAGCATGCAGACCATCGCCGCCGGCGGCGCCGACTCGCCCTTCGAGATCCAGGTCCAGAACGGGCGCAAGTACATCGATGGCATCGACTATCCGGTGCAGCTGGAGTCGATGCTGCGGACCTTTCCCAACGTCTCGGCCGTTTCCGAAGTGTTGCACGGGCAGGCGACGATCCGCAGTTCGTTCATGGACGACACCATTCAGGTCTACGGCATCCACCTCGATGACCACCTGCGGGTGTCGGATCTCGGCAGCCAGATTGTCGAGGGCTCGCTGCTGGACTTTCGCACCAACCCGGACCTGGCGTTGCTCGGCCGGGAGATGGCCGACCGGCTCCAGCTCAAGATCGGCGACTCCTTCCAGCTGCAGGCGGCCGACGTGATCCACCGCTACAAGGTGGGGGCGATCTACGAGACCGGCATCGAGGACGTCGACCGCATCCGCCTGTACCTCAACATGGAGGAGGCCCGCTCGCTGCTGAAGAAGCCGACCGGGGCCTCCTACCTGCAGGTCAACCTCATCGACAAGGACCGGGCGGACCAGGACGCCGGCTGGATGGAGCAGGTGCTGCAGCACAGCGTGGCGTCGTGGCAGTACCGGGAGAAGACCTGGCTGCAGGTCTTCACCGCGCTGAGCGTCTCGACGGTCATCACCGTGTCGGTCTTCACCCTGATCGCCGCGCTGGCCATGTTCAACACCCTGGCCATGATCGTGATGGAAAAGACCAAGGACATAGCGATCCTCCGCTCCATGGGCTATACCCGGGAGGATATCTCGCGCATCTTTCTCTGGCAGGCGGCGATCGTCCTGGCGATCGGCAGCGTCGCCGGTTGCCTGCTGGGCTTCGGGGTCACCTATGCGGTCTCCCAGATGCCGCTGCAGATCCGGGGGATCTTCGCCACGAACCATTTCATCGTCGAATACAACATCTGGCATTACGTGGGCGCGGTCGCGACCGCGGTGGTCATGGTGATGGTGGCGAGCCTGCTGCCGTCCCGCCGGGCCGCCCGGCTCGAGCCCGGCGACATCATCCGGGGCACCGCCCAATGAAGCCGGAGCACGCCTCGGACGTCGCGCTGCGCTGCGCCGGCCTCCACCGCTCCCTCGGGCAGGGAGCGGCGCGGGTCCACGTCCTCAAGGGGGTTTCCTTCGAGGCCCATCGCGGACAGGTGTACGCGATCGTCGGTCCCTCCGGCTGCGGCAAGTCGACCCTGCTCTACCTGCTCGGGCTGCTCGACCTGCCCGACCAGGGCGAGATCTGGATCGACGGCCGCCTGATGTCGAACAGCCGGGACGCGGAGCGCACCGCCGCCCGCGGGGAGCACATCGGGTTCGTGTTCCAGTTCCACTTCCTGATGATGGAGTTCACGGCCCTGGAAAACGTCATGATGCCGATGCGCAAGCTGGGGCGCCTCGGGCCGGAGGAAATGAACGCGCGCGCGCGCCACCTGCTCGGGGAGGTGGGGCTGGGGGACAAGACCCACCGGCTGGGCACGCAGCTCTCCGGGGGCGAGCAGCAGCGCGTCGCGATCGCACGGGCGCTCGCCAACCAGCCGTCGATCATCCTGGCGGACGAGCCCACCGGCAACCTGGACGTCAGGAATTCCGCGATCGTGTTCGACCTGCTCACCCGGCTGGCGAAGGAAAACGGCCAGGCCGTGATCCTGGTGACCCATAACCCGGACATCGCCAACCGCTGTGACCACCGCCGGCCCATGCGCGACGGGGTCTTCGTCTGAGACGGCCGCCGGGGCCGGGGATGGAATTAGCGCGGCGCATCGGGCCCGCGGTGCGCCTTATTTTAAGCCCAAAGGCCAATCTCTTCGAAATTTTGGTTTACAACCCAAACGGCCCATCGTTGTTTCGCGGGGACTCTACGACCTCCCTGACTCCTTGTGAGCCAAGACCCAACACAAAAACATTTCCTCGGCAATCTCGTCGGCGCCGTCCTGGCCGCCGCGGCCGCTCCCCGGCGCCTGCTGCCGTCCGGGGTTGAGTGGTTGGCCGGGCCGGCCCCGGCCGCCGGGTCGGTCCCGGCCATTCGTCCCGAGTCCCGCGCCGTCGCCTGTCGGGAGGGCTCCGTCTAACCGCCGCGCGGCGCGCCAGGAAACCCCGGGACCATGTCGAACCTCTTTCCGAAATCCGCGAACCGGCTGCCGCTGCAGATCATCATCTACTTGTTCCTGCTGGGCGGGATCGCGACCGCGGGCGTGACGTACTACATGACGCCGAAGTATACGCGGGTGGGGTATGCGCCCGTTCAGCCGGTGCCATTCAGCCACGCCATCCATGCCGGCCAACTGGGGATCGACTGCCGGTACTGCCACAGCTACGTGGAGCGGTCCGGCTTCGCCAATCTGCCCACCTCCCAGACTTGCATGAACTGCCACAACCAGATCAAGACCACCAGCCCCCTGCTGGCCGTGGTCCGGCAGAGCTATGAGACGGGCCAGCCCGTGCCCTGGGTCGAGATCCACCGGGTGCCCGATTTTGTCTACTTCAACCATGCCGTGCACATCGCCCGCGGCGTGAGCTGCGTCGAGTGCCACGGCCGGATCGACCAGATGGACGTGGTCGAGCACGCCAAGCCGCTCAGCATGGGCTTCTGCCTGCAGTGCCACCGGGATCCCGCGGCCCACCTCCGCCCGCGCAGCGAGGTGACGAACCTGGCCTGGCAGGCTTCCAGCCCCTCCGCCCAGCTCGAGATGGGGCAGAAGTTCGTGCACGACTGGAATGTGAACCCGCCGCAAACCTGCTCCGGCTGCCATCGATGAAACGCCCGATCGTCCATCCCTCCCCGTCGGAACGCGAGCTGACCGGCCCGCGCTACTGGCGCAGCCTTGACGAACTCGCCGATGCCCCGGGTTTCCGGGCCCAGCTCGCCCGCGAGTTTCCGGACGGAGCCGCCACGATCGACGGGGTCGATCGCCGCCAGTTCCTGAAGATCATGGCCGCCTCGTTCGCGCTCGGCGGCGTCGGCCTCGCCGGCTGCCGGCGGCCGGAGACGAACATCCTGCCCTTCAGCCGGTCGGTCGAGGGCGTCATTCCCGGACTGCCCCTGTATTATGCGACCGCGCTCCCGCTGCGCCGGGGCGCCATTCCGTTGCTGGCGGAGACCCACCAGGGCCGGCCGACCAAGCTCGAGGGCAATCCCGCCTACGCCCCGCACGGCGGCGCGAGCTCGCTTCTGGCCCAGGCCTCGGTTCTCGACCTTTACGACCCCGACCGCGCGACCGCCCACACCCGGGACGGCGCCGCCCTGACCGCCGCGGCGGTCGGTGACCTCCTCGCCGGGATCGGGCGGAAGTACGCCCCGGAGCGGGGCGCGGGTCTCGCCTTCCTCGCCGGCGAATCGTCCTCGCCGACGCGCGCCCGTCTCGTGGGTCAGCTGCGCGCCCAGCTCCCCAATGCGCGGTGGGCGGAGTACGAGCCGATCTCGGAGGAGCCGCCGGCCGCGGCCGGCCAGGCGGTCTTTCACCGCAACGTCCGTCCCCGCTATCAGTTTGCCAAGGCCCGCCGGATTGTCTCGCTCGACGCGGATTTCTTCCACGCCGAGTCCGACAGCCTGTATTATGCGCGGGAGTTCGCCAAGGGGCGCCGGGTGTCGAACAAGGATGATGCCATGAACCGCCTCTATGTGGCGGAGAGCGGCCTCACCCTGACCGGCAGCATGGCCGACCACCGCCTGCGCCTGGCCAGCAGCCATATGCTGGCCCTCGCCGCGGCCCTGGCCGCGAAGGTGACGGGCCAGCCGGCCTACCTGGCCATGGCCGCCGGGCTCGACGTGAAGCCGGCCTGGATCGACGAGTGCGCGGCCGACCTGGCCGCGTTCAAGGGCGAGAGCCTGGTCCTGGCCGGGTCGCACCTGCCCGCGGAGGTGCACTGGGTGACCCATGCGATCAATGCCGCCCTCGGCAATTTCGGAAGCACGATCGAGCTGCTCGAGGTCCCGGCTTCGGATGCCTCCTCGATCACCGAGCTGGCCGCGGCCATTCGCAGCGGCGCGGTGCAGACCCTCGTGATTCTCGGCGGCAACCCGGCCTACAACGCGCCGGCCGACCTCAACTGGAGCGAGCTGCAGAAATCGGTCCCCGACGTGGTGCGGCTCGGACTGCATCCGGACGAAACCGGGGCCCTCGCCGGCACGCAGCTCGCCGCCGCCCATTACCTGGAGTCTTGGGGCGATGCCCGGACCGCCGACGGAACAGTCGTGCCGGTGCAGCCCATGATCCTGCCGCTCTTCGGCGGTTTGACGGAAATCGAGGTCGTGGCGCGGATCGCCGGCGAGGCGAACCCCGACCCCTATGCCCTGGTGTACGCGACGGTCACCGCCCTGGCCGGCGGCGATCCGGCGCCGGCTTTCCAGCGCTTCCTGCACGATGGCCTGCTGGCCGGCTCGGCCTATCCGGCGGTGGCGCCGGATTTTGACGACGCCGCGATCGGCCGCGCCCCCGCGGCGCTGCCCGCCCTCTCGAAGGACCATCTTGAGGTCCGGTTCGTGACCGACCACAAGGTGGATGACGGCCGCTTCGCCAACAATGGCTGGCTGCAGGAGTGCCCGGACCCGATCACCAAGCTTTCCTGGGACAACGCCATCCTCGTGAGTCCCCGGCTGGCGCAGGAGCTCGGCATCGGTTCCACCGGGGCGGTCCTGCAGATCGCCCGCGACGAGACCGAGAACTTCGTGAAGGGCAAGGAGACCGCACCGATCGCCGAGCTCGCCCTGGGCGACCGCCGGATCCGCGGACCGCTGCACATCCAGCCCGGACTCTCCAACTATACGCTCATTGTCCCGCTCGGCTACGGGCGCACGGTGTCCGGCCGGATCGGGCAGGGTGCGGGCTTCAACGCCTATCCGCTGCGCGAGAGCGGCGCGCCCTACGTCGCCACCGGCGCCACGCTCCGGCTCACCGGCGAGCAGATGCAGATCGCGGACACCCAGCAGCATTGGTCGATGGAGGGGCGCGACCTGGTGCGCGAAGCCAACCTGGATGAATACCGCGAGAAACCCGACTTTGTGACGGAGGAGGGGATGGAGTCGGAGACTCCGTCCCTGCTCGACGGCCCGGTGGGAGCCAGGGGCGGAAACATGACCCTGGCCCAGCAATCCACGCAAATTCCGCGCGGCAATTCGCTGTATGTGACGCCGAAGTTCGACGGCTACCACCAGTGGGGGATGAGCATCGACCTCAACACCTGCATCGGGTGCAACGCCTGCGTCGTCGCCTGCCAGGCGGAAAACAACATCCCGATCGTCGGCAAGGACCAGGCGCTCCGCGGCCGCGAGATGCACTGGATCCGGCTCGATCGCTACTACTCCGACGGGAAACTCGACGCCGGGGCCTTCGGGGGCGACGGCAATCGCGCCACGCCGGAGGATCCCCAGGTGTCGCTCCAGCCCGTGGCCTGCATGCAGTGCGAGCTCGCCCCGTGCGAGATGGTCTGCCCGGTCAACGCCACCGTGCACGACGAGGAGGGGCTCAACGTCATGGCCTACAACCGTTGCATCGGCACCCGGTACTGCGCCAACAACTGCCCGTACAAGGTCCGGCGCTTCAACTATTTCGACTGGAACAAGCGGCACATCGACAATTTCTACCTCGGACCGCTCGGGCCCAACGGCATGCCCGAGCTGCTGAAGATGGTGAAGAATCCCGAGGTCAGCGTGCGCATGCGCGGGGTGATGGAGAAATGCACCTACTGCGTGCAGCGGGTCGAGAACGGCAAGATTCAATGGAAGGTGAAGGCCACGCGCGAGGGCCGGCCCGGAGACGTCGTCGTGCCGGACGGCACGATCAAGACGGCCTGCCAGCAGGTTTGCCCGGTCGAGGCCATCGTCTTCGGCAATATTCTCGATCCGCAGAGCGCGGTCTCCCAGGCCAAGGCGCGCGCCCAGGACTACGCCCTGCTCGGCTACCTCAACACGCGGCCGCGCACAACCTACCTCGCCAAGCTGCGCAATCCCAATCCGCGGATGCCTGACTACAACGCGCTCCCCCTCAGCCGGATCGAACACAACCTGAAGAGCCGCCCCGCCGGATTCAACGAAGGAGAAAGCAGCTGATGGCCCACGCCGAGCCAGCCGTTCCCGCCATTCTCGCCGACGTCAAGCCGGCCGTGCTGCCGCGCCCCGCCCTGGTGGAAAACCACCGGAGCTTCGCCTGGATCACGGAGAAGATCTGCGGCATCGTCGAGGGCAAGACGCCCGTCTGGTGGTGGTGGTGCTTCGCCGTCGCCTGCTTTATCGCCTGCTTCACCGTCGCGGGGATCAGCTACGCCGTGGCGGTCGGGATCGGGGTCTGGGGCCACCGCACCCCGGTCAACTGGGGCTGGCCGATCGTCAATTTCGTGTTCTGGATCGGCATCGGCCACGCCGGCACCCTGATCTCGGCCATCCTGTGCCTGCTGCGCCAGAAGTGGCGCACCTCGATCAACCGTGCGGCCGAGGCGATGACGATCTTCGCGGTGGTGTGCGCCGGCATCTTCCCGGTCTTCCACGTCGGCCGCGTCTGGTACGCCTGGTTCCTCTTCCCGCTGCCCAACTCCAACTACATCTGGCCGCAATTCCGCTCGCCCCTGGAGTGGGACGTCTTTGCCGTCTCGACTTACGGGACGGTCTCGGTCCTGTTCTGGTATGTCGGCATGATCCCGGACCTGGCGACGTTGCGCGACCGCTTCGCCTCCGTCGGGAAGAAGTTCCGCGCCCGGCTCTACGGGTTCTTCGCCATGGGCTGGCGGGGCTCGGCCCGCGGCTGGAGCAATTACGAGATGGCCTACCTGATCCTCGCCGGCATCGCGACGCCGCTGGTCCTCTCCGTCCACACCATCGTGTCGTTCGATTTCGCCGTCTCCCTGATCCCCGGCTGGCACACCACGATCTTTCCGCCCTACTTTGTCGCCGGCGCCATCTTCTCGGGTTTCGGCATGGTGCTCACCCTGATGTTGCCGCTGCGGGCGATCTACAAGCTCGAGGACCTGATCACGCAGTACCACATCGACTGCATGTGCAAGATCACCCTGGCGACCGGCTCGATGGTGGGCTACGCGTACGCCATGGAGTTCTTCATCGCGTGGTACAGCGCGAACCCGTACGAGGGCTTCACCTTCATCAACCGTGCCTTTGGGCCGTACGCCTGGGCCTACTGGATCATGATCAGCTGCAATGTGATCACCCCGCAGCTGTTCTGGTTCAAGTCGGTTCGCCGCAACACGACTCTCGTCTGGGTGCTGTCGCTTTTCGTCAACCTGGGAATGTGGTTCGAGCGCTTCGTCATCATCTGCACCTCGCTCACCCGCGACTTTCTGCCTTCGAGCTGGGGATACTTCAGCCCGACCGTGGTCGATATCTTTACCTTCTTCGGCACCTTCGGCGTCTTCTCGGTGCTCTTCCTTCTCTTCATCCGCTTCCTCCCGGTGA
>Ga0302279_10002281_pt1 | contig 25806 bp, 16 predicted proteins | sample III_Bog_N3_3_FD_194541 | JGI IMG/M metagenome (GOLD analysis project Ga0302279, IMG submission 194541) | Peat permafrost microbial communities from Stordalen Mire near Abisko, Sweden - III_Bog_N3_3 | ecosystem: Environmental > Terrestrial > Soil > Wetlands > Peat | place: Sweden: Abisko... | reverse complement strand
CATGCAGGCGTCGTGAGGGATCACGCAGGCGTCGTGAGGGATCACGCAGGCGTCGCCATGGATCACGCAGGCGTCGCCATGGATCACGCAGGCGTCGCCATGGATCACGCAGGCGTCGCGACGGATCACGCAGGCGTCGAACGAAGCCGCTCCGCGGCCCCACGCCTCGCTGCTCACCCGCGGGCGCCGCGAAGTGCTCACAGTCGCCGTCCGTGCACCGGCTGGCGCCGTCCATGGTCCGGCTGGCGCCGTGCGGGCTCTGCCTTAGCGTTCGTGCAGGGTTTTCCCCGCCTTGACCGTCGTTCGCCCTGGCCGATAGCGTCATCAATCATGGACGAAACACGCGAAGGGGACGCGGGTTACGACATCATCATCGTCGGTGGGCGCCCGGCCGGCGCCAGCTTGGCGGCGCGCCTCGGCGCGCAAGGACGGCGGGTGCTGGTGGTCGATCGGGCGTCGTTCCCGTCGGGGCCGGGCGTGCCGTCGTGTCCGGTGATCTACCCGCCGGCCATCCAGCTGCTCGAGGAAATAGGTGTCCCGGAGCGCGACTACGCCGCGGGGGCCCTCCCGATAAAGGACCTGATCATCGAGTTCGACCGCTACTTCGAGGCCCGCATGCGGATGGTCGAGGCCCACGGGCGCGACTACATCCTCGGCATCGATCGCGCCCGGTTCGACCTCGCGCTGTGGAAGAACCTGGCGCGCTTCCCCACCGTGACGGCGCGCTCGGACTTCTCGTTCGACGACCTGGTGCGGGACGCCGACGGGCGGGTGATCGGCATCGACGGGCACGCCAGCGGCGGCCCGAGGGAGCGGATCCTGGCCGGCGCGGTGATCGGGGCCGACGGGCGCTTCAGCGTCGTCGCGCGCCGCGCCGGCGCCAGGGTCGTGGAGGACCGCCCCGCCCACGCCAGCACCGTCTACTTCGCCGACTGGGAGGGGCTCTCACCCCAGGGCGACGAGGTGGCGCCGCTGGTGCACATCTACGCCACCGGGCGAGGGACGGATGTCCTCCACATCCCGCTGCCCGGCGGCAACACCACGATCTGCCTGCACCTGCGCGCCGACCGGGTCGACATCGGCGGCGACGCCGAGGCGTTCTACCTGGCGACGCTCCAGTCGTACGCGGGCGTGCGCCGGCGCCTCGTCGGGGCCAAGCGGGTGAGCCCCGTCGTCGGGCTCAAGCGGGTCGGCAACCGGTACCTGGAGGCGGGGGGCCCGGGGTGGGCGCTCGTCGGTGACGCGCTCCACCACAAGGATCCGGTGGACGGGCAGGGGATCTACGACGCGCTGATCGAGGGCAAGCTCCTCGCGGAGGCGCTCGGCACGGTCGCCAGGGGCGACCGCCGCTTCAGCGAGGCCGTCGCCTGGTACGAGGCGCGGGTGCGCGAGGAGACCTACCCGATGTTCCTCGCGACGATGGATCGGCTGAAGCGGGAGCTCTACGAGGAGCCGCCGCCGCTGGTGATCCGCACCCTGCTGCGGTGGCTGCTCAACGACCCGGCGTACCAGCGGCGGTTCTTGCTGTTTCTCAGCCGCGGGATCCCCCCCGAGGGCTGGCTCCCACCCTGGCTGATGGGCGCCGCCGCGCTCCGGGGCGCCCTCGGCGATCTGCGCGGGCTCCTCAGGCGCGTCCTCCCCGGCGCGGTCGAGGTCCCCGCGCTCGAGGCGAAGGCGCCGCTAGCGAACCCTCACCAGCAGACGACGTTGCCGCCGTAGCCGCAGTTGGGGCGCTGCAGGAAGCTGTACCCCAGGCCGAGGAGGGCGCCGGTGACGAAGCCGCTGAGCGTGCCGACGATCACCTGGGGGGCGTCCTCGGTCGGGAAGGTGTTGGGGGCGGTGGCGACGCCGCGGCCCACCGAGGTGAGGACGGAGAGCACCAGCGGCACCGCGACGTTGCCGACGAAGCTGCCGGCGTTGAACCGGGAGCCCGAGTACCGGAACGTGTCGACGAGGAAGATGGACGTGCCCGCGCCGGTCGCGCCCCAGGCGGCGAACGAGTGGGTGGAGGGCATGCCGTAGCTCTGGCACTGCGAGCCCGGTAGGGAGGCGGCGGTCTGGTCGGCGTCGCAGCCGGGGCGCGGGTCCTTGATGGCGCTGCGGAGGGGGCCGTCGACGAGCAGCGTCAGCGCCGTCACCGAGAGGGCCGGGGCGAGCATCGAGATGTGCCAGCGCGCCTTCCAGCCGACGGTGGCCTCGGGGTCGTTGTAGTAGATGCGCGGCATCAGCGTCACCAGGCCGACGTTGATCACCATGGTCACGTCGGAGAGGGTGCTCCACGTGCCGTCCCGGGGTGCGATGGGCGCTACCACGGTCTGCGCCGCGGCCTCCCCCGGGGCCAGGAGCGCGGCCGAGAAGACGCAGAATCCAGCCGCTACGATCGTGTCCCTGATTCGCATCCCGGGCGCCTTCCAGTGGAGAGGCTACGCCTCCTTGCGAGGCGCTACCGCTTGACCTGATTGGGGGTGATGGTTTGGCGGAGGTTCTTCCCCCCGCCCGCGTCGCCGGTGGCCTTGTAGTCCTCCGCAGCGCTCGCAGCGTAAGCCTTGGAGAATTGTGGGCCAAAAATAATCAGGAAGGTCTGCTTGTCCTCGCCCGAATAGTCGCCGTGACGCTCCTCGTAGAACTTCCAGAGCGCCTCGTATTTGCTGGAGAATAGACCGCTCTTCTTCCCCCGTTTGTCAAACTCCTCCTCCATGGCCTTGGGGGAGAGCTGGCGGAGCAGGGACTTCACCCCCTCCATGACGCCGTTGAGCATCGCCACCTGGTGGCTCATCACCTCGACGAAGATGTCGTTGACCTGGCGGGTCGCCTCGGGCGCGGCGCCGGCGCCGACGAGGACCGCGGCGAGCTCCTTGGCGTCCTTGGCGCTGGCGACCCGGTCGGTGGCGCGGTCGTTGGCCATCGACTCGCGGTCGCGGACCAGCACCTCGGCCTCGAACTCCTTGTAGCCGTCGCGCAAGCTGCAGAAACACTTGAGGAAGACCTCGAGCGTGTCGCGGAGGTGGCGGGCGAAGGTGACGACGGAGGTCACGTCCTCGGGAACGGCGCCGGAGGGGACGAGGGCGCGCGAGATCTCGGCGATGGCGGCGAGGGCGGCCTGCGGGGGGCTCATCTCGCCGAGCATGCGGGGGTCGACGCCGTAGTACTGGGCGATCTTCTGGAAGTCGTTCTCGAGGACCACCGAGCCGTGCTCCAGGCCGAGGCGCTTGATGTAGTTGGCGCGCAGCTCCGGCGGGAGGCGGGTGAGGTGGTCGTAGACGACGCGGTAGACGGCGCCCCAGGCGGCCCGGTAGGCCTCGATGTAGGGGACGACCTGGCGGACGAAGGGATCCTCGCCGCCGGGGGGGATGGCCTTGGGGCGCACCGGCACGAGGGCGCCGCCCGAGGACTCGTTCATATCGAGGACGTTGCCGCCCTCCTGCCCGGGGGCCGGCTTCTTCACCTGCGCTTCCACCAGGGCGATGCGGAGGACGATGGGCCCGATGTTGATCTCGGGCAGGGCGGTGATGTCGATGGGCTGGTCCTTGACCAGGCGGTGCCCCCCGTAGATGGTCCCGTTGGTCGAGCCCAGGTCGCGGACGAAGATCTGGCGCTCGCGCAGGTCGATCGCGGCGTGGAACTGGGACACGTAGGGGCGATCGATCTGCAGATCGTTGAGCTGGTTGCGGCCGATGCGCACCGGGAAGCGCTCGAACGTCGCCTCGAATTGTTGGTTGGCCTGGGTGTCGAACACCTTGGCCACGAGCGCCAGCGGCATGGGGGCGAGCCTAGCAGACCCACTCCCGGTTTCGGGAGACGGCAACCGCGGACGAATTGTTGTCCCTGGGGGTCACATGGTGGGAGCTTGTCCTACACGATGAGCCTGGTTCAGAAGATCCCCCCCATGGTCTCGGCCCTGGCGTTCGGTTACGGCGTCGGCATGGCCGCGCCCGAATCGACGCTCTCGTCGATGAAGGCGGCCGTCGCGCCCTCCCACGTGGCGCAGGCGACTGCGGCCCCGCCGGCGGCGGCCCCGGTCCCGCAGCCGCGGGTGACCGCGCGCGGCATCGGGGGGGACGAGTCGCACGAGCTGTTCCGGCTCCGCGACGTCGCCTCGCGCGAGGTCCGCAAGGACGGCGAGATGTGCGAGCTGGACCGGCCCACCTTCTCCCGGCCGCCGCGCACCCAGTCGCGCCCCGACCGGGAAACAGTCGACGCGGACGATCTCGACATGGCCGGCGCCGAGGCGCTCTCCAAGCTCCAGCTCCCCGACCTGCACATCTCGGTCACCCGCCGCACCATCAAGTACGTCCGGTTCTTCACCCGCACCGATCGCGGCCGCGGCATGTTCGAGACCTGGCTCAAGCGCAGCGGCCGCTACCAGGAGGTGATCCAGACCGAGCTGCGCGAGCGGAGGCTCCCCGAGGATCTGATGTGGGTGGCGATGATCGAGAGCGGCTTCGACGCCCGCGCCCGGTCCCCCGCGGGCGCGGTCGGCCTCTGGCAGTTCATGGCGCCGACCGGCGACGTCTACGGCCTCCAGGTCACCAAGCACCTCGATCAGCGCAAGAACCCCCGCCTCGCCACCCAGGCCGCCGCGCACCACCTCCACGATCTCTACTTCCGCTTCGGGAGCTGGGACCTGGCGCTGGCCGCCTACAACATGGGCTACGAGCAGCTCCTCGACGCCATCGACAAGTACGGCACCGCCGACTTCAACGAGCTGGCCCGCCAGGAGGCCATCCCCTCCGAGACGGCGTCGTACGTCCCCAAGATCGCCGCCGCCGCCATCGTCGCCAACAACCTCGAGCACTTCGGCTTCGACAAGGTGGAGATCTCCCGCCCCGTCGACTCCGCCGAGATCGCCGTGCCCCCGGGCACCCCGCTGAAGATCCTCGCCAAGGCCTCCGGCGTGGCCACCTCGGCGCTGCGCACGCTCAACCCGGACATCCTCGGCGAGCGCGTGCCCCCGGGCCGCGGCGACTACATCGTGATGGTGCCGGCCGACACGGTATCCCGCGCGCGCGCCGCGCTGCCGTCGATGCTGGAGAACGAGCCGCTCAACGTCGACGACGCGGCGGTGCTCGATCCGGTCGACATGATCCAGGGCCGCGAGCTGATTCGCCGCCACGCCAAGAGCGAGGACGACAGCCTGCTCTCGCTGCTCCCGCACCCCCGCCACGGCAGCCTCCGCGCTCCCTTTGACGACGAGGAGCGATCGGCCGGCGACGACGATCCCACCTCGCCCCTGGTGGACAACGACGCCGACGGGCCGCGCCGCTTCGTCGGGCACAGCCGCAGCGCGCGGCGGCGCCGGGAGACGCTGGTCTACCGGGTCGGTCCCGGCGACACCATCCTCAACGTGGCGCGTCAGTTCGGCATGGAGGCCGGCGACCTGGCCCACCAGGCCAGGCTCGACGACGGCGACAAGCTCAAGGTCGGCGCCCTGATCAAGCTCAAGGTGCGGCGCGACCTCATCGACGACCTCTCTGCCGGCGACAAGGACGGCAAGGACGGCAAGGACAAGGACGGCAAAGAGGTGCCGAAGAGCCGCACGCGGGCCGAGCACCAGAAGAAAAGCCACCACGACGCGACCTGACACGTCGAGGCTAGTGGCGGGCGCCGATCCTCTCGTAGGATGCGCGGCATGATGCTCGTCGACCCGAAATCCATCATCAAGCGGCTGACCCGACCCTGCACCGCGGCGCTCGAGGCGGCGGTCGTTCAGTGCGTGACTGCGCGCCACTACGAGGTGACGCTCGAGCACGTCATGCTCGCGTTGCTCGACAACGCGGACAGCGATCTCGCGTTCCTGGTGATGCACTACGACCTCGACCCGGCGCGCCTCCGCCAGGTGCTCACCCGGGCGCTCGAGGATCTCCGCACGGGCAACGCCGGCAAGCCCACGTTCTCCCCCACCATGCTGGAGTGGATGCAGGACGCGTGGACGATCGGCTCGGTCGACTACGGCTACCAGAAGATCCGCAGCGGCGTGCTCTTCATGCTCCTGGCGCGGACGCCGACCAAGTACTCGATGAGCGGTATCGGCAGCTACCTGGAGGCGATCCCCAAGGACGACCTCAAGGCCAACCTGCCCAAGATCCTCTCGGGCTCCAAGGAGGACGCCGAGGCGGCGCAGCCCGCGGCCGGCGGCGCAGGGCCAGGCCCCGGCAAGGATCTGGGCGGCAAGGGCAGCGTCGCGGCGGACTCGGCGCTCGGTAAGTACTGCGTCGACTTCACCGGCCGGGCGCGCGCCGGGCTGATCGACCCGATCTTCGGCCGCGAGCGCGAGATCCGGCAGATGATCGACATCCTCGCCCGGCGCCGCAAGAACAACCCCATCATCGTCGGCGACTCCGGCGTCGGCAAGACGGCCCTGGTCGAGGGGCTGGCGCTGATGATCGTGCAGAACGAGGTCCCGCCCCTCCTCCAGAACACCGACATCATGGGCCTCGATCTGGGCCTCCTCCAGGCCGGCGCGAGCGTGAAGGGCGAGTTCGAGAACCGCCTCAAGGGGGTCATCGCCGAGGTGAAGGGGTCGGCCAAGCCGATCATCCTCTTCATCGACGAGGCCCACACCATCATCGGCGCCGGCGGCGCGCAGGGCGGCAGCGACGCGGCCAACCTGCTCAAGCCCGCCCTCGCCCGCGGCGAGCTGCGCACCATCGCGGCCACCACCTGGAAGGAGTACAAAAAGTACTTCGAGAAGGACGCCGCCCTCGAGCGCCGCTTCCAGCCGGTCAAGGTCGACGAGCCGGACGAGAAGACCGCCATCACCATGCTCCGCGGCCTCCGCCCCAAGTTCGAGGAGGCGCACGGCATCATCATCACCGACGACGCCGTCACCGCGGCGGTGCGGCTCTCGGCCCGCTACATCTCCGGCCGCCAGCTCCCGGACAAGGCCGTCGATCTGCTCGACACCTGCGCGGCGCGCGTCAAGGTCGCCCTCCAGCAGAAGCCGGCGGCCATCGAGGACGCCGAGGTGCTGATCAAGACCATCACCACCGAGCTCGAGGCCCTCCGCCGCGACGCCGACAAGGGCGTGCGCGTCGACGCCGAGCACATCGCCGAGATCGAGGCCAAGCGCGCCAAGACGCGGGACGAGCTGGTCACCCTCGAGGCCTCGTTCAACAGCGAGAAGGAGGGCGTCGTCAAGGTCGAGGAGGCGCGCAAGCAGATGGCCGCCGCCAAGACCGACGACGAGCGGGACGCCCTCCGCGCCGTGGTCGTCGCCGCCCTCGACGCGCTCAACGCCAGCCAGGGCGACGTGCCGCTGGTGCGCCCGGACGTGGACGAGCAGATGGTCGCCACGGTCGTCGCCGCCTGGACGGGCATCCCCGTCGGCAAGATGGTCCAGGACGACGTGAAGAACCTCCTCGAGATGGAGGACCGCCTCAACCGCCGCATCAAGGGCCAGTATTACGGCATCCACACCATGGCCAAGGAGCTGCGCGCGGCCCGCGCCGGCCTCAAGCCGCAGAACACCCCGCAGGGCGTGTTCCTCCTGGTGGGCCCCTCCGGCGTCGGCAAGACCGAGACCGCGCTCACCATCGCCGACCTGATGTTCGGCGGCGAGCGGATGATGACCACCATCAACATGTCCGAGTTCCAGGAGAAGCACACCGTCTCCCGGCTCATCGGCTCGCCCCCCGGCTACGTCGGCTTCGGAGAGGGCGGCATGCTCACCGAGGCGGTGCGCCAGCGGCCCTACACGGTGGTGCTCCTCGACGAGTGCGAGAAGGCCGACCCCGACGTGCTCAACCTGTTCTACCAGGTGTTCGACAAGGGCATGCTCTCCGACGGCGAGGGCCGCCTCGTCGACTTCAAGAACACGGTGGTGATCATGACCAGCAACCTGGCCACGGACAAGATCACCAACATGACCGTCGCCGCCCGCGAGGAGGAGCCGACCCGCCGCCTCGACGAGGACAACGTCTTCATGCGCGAGATGATGGAGACCATCAAGCCCGCGCTGGTCGCCCACTTCAAGCCGGCGCTGCTGGCCCGCATGACCATGGTCCCCTACCTGCCCATCTCGATGGAGGCGCTCGGGGAGATCACCCGCCTCAAGCTCGACGCGGTCATCACCCGCCTGCGCAACAACCAGCGGGTCGAGGGCACCTACACCGACGAGATGGTCAAGCACATCGCCGACCAGTGCACCCAGGTCGACACCGGCGCCCGCAACATCGACCACATCCTCCGCGCCACCCTGCTGCCGCAGATGTCGGTGGCCATCCTGGAGCGGATCGCCACCGTCGGCCTGCCCAAGAAGATGAAGCTCGACATCGACCAGACCAAGAACTTCACCGTCGAGTTCCTGGACTAGCCCCCATCGCCGCCGACCTTCCCAACAAAGTTGGGTTTGTGCTCGGTTGCGAATACAAATGGAGGCCATGCTCCCCCGGCTCAGGATCCTCCGTCGGCCCACGGCCATCGTCGCGCTCGCGCTCGCCGGGCTGGCCGCGGGAGCACCCGGCGGCGCGTCGCTCGCCGGGTGCAGCCCCGCCGCGCCGGCCCAGGCGCCCAAGCCCTGCGACGTTCAGGTGGTGACCCTGAACGTCTACGCGGCCGACAACATCAACCCCAACGAGCGCGGCAACCCCCGGCCCGTCGTCGTCCGGCTCTACCAGCTGAAGAACGACGTGCGGATGGAGAACGCCACCTACGACGAGATCCTCCTCAAGGACAAGGAGACCCTCGGCGAGGACTTCGGCAAGGTGGACGAGCTCGAGGTCTTCCCCAACGACCTCGTCCAGGTCCGCTTCGAGCGCATGAAGGAGGCGTCGGTCCTCTACGGCGTCGCCCTCTTCCACGGCCCCAAGGGCACCAGCTGGAAGACCTCGTACGCGTTCCCGCCCACGCCCGCGGAGGGCGCCTCGTGCGGCGCCGCGGCCAAGGGCGACGCGGGGGCTCCCTCGTCCGACGCCCGGACCGCGTTCTTCATCGAGTCCACCAAGATCGACAACGGCGCTCAGCTCGACGAGTCGATGTTCCCCAACGCCAACCCCGTCCGCAAGGTCGACCTCCCCAAGAAGTCGGCCTCGTCGGAGGGCGCTGGCCCGGCCGCCCCCGCCCCCGTCAAGTAGGCCAGGTGAGCGAACTCGGTGGTTTCCACCCCCAACCCCCCGGTCATGATGGGGGGTACCCCCACACCCCCAGGTCCCCGGTCAAAGACGGCGTGACTTCTGGTAAGACTGTCCCGGCGACATGATCCACCCGCGCAAGCCAGTCTGGACCGAGGGGCTCTTCATGACCCCTCAGCACCTGCAGCAGTCGGATCTTTACCATGAGGCGCTGCTCCACGCGCGCATGCATGCGGTCGCCAAGTACGACTGGGGGATCACCGGCTGCCAGTTCGACGAGCGCGCGCTCTCGGCGGGGCAGCTCAAGCTGGTCAAGTGCCACGGCTTCTTCCCCGACGGCACGCCCTTCTTCATCGGCGACCGCGGCGAGGACGTCCTCGAGGCGCGCCCGCTAGAGGGCGCGTTCCCCGCGGCCATCGAGTCGCTCGACGTATTCTTGGCGGTCCCCAACGCGCGCGAGACGGCGTCCAACGTCGCGCTCGATCCGGCCAAGGTGGGCCCAGCCGTGCGCTTCGTGGCGACGGCGGTGACGGTGCCCGACCTCAACACCGGCCGCAACGACACCTCGGTCACCTGGGCGCGAGAGAACCTCCGCATCCTCTTCGGCACCGAGGCGCGCGACGCGTTCCAGTCCATCCGCATCGCGCAGCTGATGCGCGACCGGACCGGCCAGATCATCGTCAAGAAGGCGTTCATCCCGTCGATCCTGCACATCGGCGCCAGCGAGCAGCTGATGGCCAGCCTGCGGCGCCTGCTCTCCACGCTCGTGGGCAAGCAGAAGAGCCTGGCCGACGGCCGCCGCATGCGCACCTCCGCCGCGGTGGACTTCCAGGCCTCGGACACCGCCAAGTTCTGGCTCCTCCACACCGTCAACTCGTACATCCCGATCGTGTCGCACCTGGTCGACCACGGCGTCGCCCACCCCGAGGACATCTACGTCATCCTCGGCAACCTCATCGGCGAGCTGTGCACCTTCGACGCCGACGGCGATCCGACCACCATCCCCAAGTTCAACTACCTCGAGCTCACCGACGTCTTCGAGCCGATGATCGAGCGGGCGATCCGGCAGATCTCCGGCGTCATCGCCGAGAACTACGTGGTGGTCCCCCTCGAGAAGCGCGAGGACGGCATGTACCTCGGCCGCTTCGAGGACCCCAAGCTCCCCCGCACCCACGAGCTCTTCCTCGAGGCCAAGGGCGCCGACGAGGGCATCCTCCGCGAGCGCCTCCCCAAGCTGCTCAAGATCGGGTCGTGGACCCAGATCGGCTACATCCTCAACGCCGCCATGCCCGGCGTACGCGTCGCGGTCGAGTATCGCCCGCCCGGGGCCATCCCGGTCAAGCCGGGCCTGGTCTACCTCCGGGTCGATCAGGCCGGCGATTACTGGAACGATATCCTCGGCTCTGGCACCATCGCGATCTATCAGCCCATCGACCCCCAGAAGGTCGACCTCCGGCTGATCGCGGTCCAGGCTTCGAAGTAGTCGGACGCTAAAGGTTTTCATGTCGGAAAGTCGGGGTCATGTGGGGGGCTCTCTCCCCCGCGCGCCCGGCTTTGCTCGGCAGAGAAGGAGCCCATGAGCCTCTCGCAACAGATGTACTGGGTTTGCTCCGACGTTCTGTCCCTCATCCTGCAGCTACGGAACTCGCGCGACCTGCCGGCCCCGGACATCCTCCAGCGGCGGGTGCTCGGGCTCTTCGACACCATGATGTCGAACGGCAAGGAGGCGCGCATCCCCGAGCAGGACATGATCGACGCCAAGTTCGCCCTCGCGGCGTTCGCCGACGAGATCATCTACCACTCGACCTGGCCGGGGAAGACGCAGTGGCTGTCCAACCCCCTCCAGCTCCAGTTCTTCGGGCTGAACACGGCCGGCGACGGCTTCTTCACCAACCTGGACAGCCTCTACGGGCAGCGCAATCGCGCCCACGTCGCACAGATTTACTTCCTCTGCTTGGCCCTCGGCTTCCAGGGGAAATATCGTCTGCGCCAGCAAGAGGGTCTGCCCGCGGTGGTGGAAGGCGTCGGGAACTTCGTGGCGCTCTCGGAGGGTGGTGGTGACGTGCTCGCCCCCAACGCCGAGCGCAAGGACGGCGGCGGCGGCGCCGTGCGCCGGGAGCTGCCCTTCCTCGCCATCGCGCTCGGGACCCTGGTCGTGGCGGTCATCATCGTCCTCATCCTCTACCTGGTGGTCAGCCTCCAGGCCGCGGACGTGGCCGAAGCGATCAAGAAGCTGGTCGCCGGTAAGTAGTCATTCTGGGGAACGCCCGAGAGCGTTCCCGTCCGGTCATTCTGGGGAACGCCCGAGAGCGTTCCTCGACAGGTCATTCTGGGGAGCGCCCGTGAGCGCTCCCTGACAAGTCGCCGTCGATCGGCGGGGCCCCCGCCCCGTGGTTCGCAGGGGAGACGTCCGATGTGGTTGTGGATCCTCAGCGCCCTGTTCATCGTGCTGGCCTGGGCGGGCTGGTTCTTTCTCCCGAACAGCTTGCCCTACCTGCTCCCCGTCGGCTTCACGGCCCTGGTGGTGCTGGTGGTCGTGGGCATCCTGGTCTTCCGGCGCATCCGCGCCGCCCGCGCCGCGCGCGCGCTGGAGAAGGCGATCGCCCAGCAGGCCCAGGAGCAGGCGCTCGCGGCCAAGCCCGAGCGGGTCGCCGAGATCCAGGAGATCAACCGGCAGTTCCAGCAGGGCGTCGCCGCCCTCAAGGCCTCCAAGCTCGCCGGCGGCAAGCGCGGTGAGGACGCCCTCTACGTCCTGCCCTGGTACGTGATGGTCGGCCCGCCCGGCGCCGGCAAGACGACGGCGCTCCGGCACTCCGGCCTGGTCTTCCCCTACCTCGATCCCAACGGCGGCGGCGTCCGCGGCGTCGGCGGCACCCGCAACTGCGACTGGTGGTTCACCAACGAGGCCATCCTCCTCGACACCGCGGGCCGCTACACCACCGAGGCCGACGACCACGACGAGTGGATGGCGTTCCTCGAGCAGCTCCTCAAGTACCGCGTCGAGAAGCCGCTCAACGGCGTCATCGTCGCCGTGAGCGTCAGTGAGATGCTCGACGCCACCGACGACCAGATCCAGCAGACCGGCAAGAAGATCCGCGCCCGCATCGACGAGATGCAGAACACGCTCAAGGAGACCCTGCCCGTCTACGTCCTGTTCACCAAGATCGATCTCGTCGCCGGCTTCGCCGAGTTCTTCGGCGACATGAAGAAGAGCGAGCGCGCCCAGCCCTGGGGCGCCACCTTCCGCCTCGACGCCGACACCCGCAACCCCGGGCAGGCCTTCGACGGCGAGTTCGACATCCTGGTGGAGAAGCTCCACACCAAGGGCCTGAAGCGGCTGGCGCTCGAGCGCAACCGCGAGACCAAGGAGAAGGTCTACCAGTTCCCGCTCGAGTTCGCGGCCATCAAGCGCAACATGTCCGACTTCCTCGCGGCCGCGTTCGCGCCCACCGCGGGCAAGGCGCAGGGGCCGCAGCCGATCATGCGCGGCTTCTACTTCACCAGCGGCCTCCAGGAGGGCAAGCCCCTCGACCGCGTCGTCGGCGCCATGGGCCGCGCCTTCGGCCTCCGCGGCGGAGTCTCGGAGGACAGCGCCGCCGAGAAGCCGGAGTCGAAGAGCTTCTTCCTCCGCGACGTGTTCATGAACGTCGTCTTCGCCGACGCCGATCTGGCCACCCGCAGCGCCGGGGAGATCCGCCGGGTGCGCCTGCAGCGCGCCGGGGTGGCGGTAGCCGCGGGGTTCTTCGCGCTCGCCTTCCTGATCCCGTCCTGCGTGTCGTTCGTGAACAACCGCCACCTCGTCGCCAAGACGGACACCATCACCAGCGCTGCCAGCAAGGTGGACTGGGACGACGGTCGCATCCCGCCGCTCGACAAGGTCGGCAAGCTCGACGCCCTGCGCGACCACGTCGCGTACCTGTACCAGGGCCACGTCAACAGCCCCGAGTTCGGCTACGGCTTCCCGATGTACCAGGGCGAGAAGCTCTACGGGCCGACCAAGGACGAGTACCTGGCCAGCCTGCACCGCGGCTTCGTCCAGCCCGTCAAGGCGCTGCTCGAGGAGAAGCTCGACCGCGCCACCGGCGGGCAGTACCTCGACGACTACAACAACCTCAAGACGTACCTGCTCCTCAGCGACAAGATCCACCTCCAGGACAACGCCGAGTGGGAGAAGGGCCGGCTCACCCAGCTCTGGGCCGACTACCTCCGGCGCTCCAGCTCCGACGTCACCGAGCAGGACCTCAAGGCCAAGCTCTTCGAGCACGTGTCGTTCTACGTCGACCTGCTCAAGAACAACCAGGCCACCGGCGAGGAGCTCAAGCCCCAGCTCGTCGAGAGCGTGCGCGACAAGCTCACCCGCGTCGGCTCGGCCAAGGCCTACTACGACAAGTTCGTCACCGTCCTCGTCGACAAGAAATACAACGAGAGCGGCGACGCCACCCCCGACAACCTCCAGTACCCGCCGATCACGCTGCAGACCGTCTTCTCCGATCGGCCGGAGGTCCTCGCCCGCGTCAAGAGCCAGTCCCGCGAGGGCCGCCGGGCCAAGTGGGGCGAGGTCCAGGGGCCCTACACCTACAAGGGCCACGAGCAGGTCATCGCCTCGCTGGAGAGCGGTCCCTCGGAGCTGGAGCGCGAGAAGTGGGTGGTGCCGCTCACCACCGAGGAGCAGTCGATGGGCGAGCGCATCAAGCGCGAGCTCGACCGCGTGCGGCAGGACTACGACACCGAGTACATCACCCAGTGGGTGAACTTCTTCCGCGACATCGACGTGCAGGTCCCCGTCAACAACAAGGAGGCGATCGGCGAGTTCAAGGTGCTCTCCACGCCCGACTGGCCCTACCAGCGCCTCCTCCGCACGCTCGCCGACAACACCCAGTTCGACGAGGTCGCCGAGAAGAGCGAGGCCGAGAACGTGCTCCTCGCCGACGGCGGCGTGCTCGACCAGATCAAGCGCCGCACCCAGAAGCGCGTCGACATGCGGATCCGGATGAGCACGGACAAGCTCATGGCCGGCCAGCAGAAGGGCGAGCGCGTCGATCCCGTGCCGGAGAAGTTCCGGTCCATGGTCCGCTTCGCCGTGCCGCCGACCCAGCCCAAGCCCAAGGAGGGCGAAGCCCCCAAGGATCCGGCTCCGGTCGAGCTCGGCACCTACGTCGGCAAGCTCCAGGACCTCTCCGGCGAGATGGGCAACATCGAGGACGGGCCGCCCATCGCCGACACCCACAAGGCGACCGAGAAGTTCGAGGACGCGGTCAAGACGACCACCGCCGAGCTGCTCAAGATGGACGAGACCGGCCAGGAGCTGATGACCCCGCTCCTGATGAACCCGCTCAAGCAGGCCTACAAGGCCGTGATGAAGCACGCGGGCGGCGCGGCCAGCGGCCTCTGGGAGGTCGTCGTGTGGCCCTCCTACCGCGACAAGATCAAGGACCGCTACCCGTTCAACCTGGCCGCGACGCGCGACGCCTCGTTCCAGGACGCGGTCGCCTTCTTCAAGCCCAAGGGCATCCTCTGGGGCTTCTACGGGGAGTACCTCAAGCCCTTCCACCGCAAGGAGGTGCACGACTTCATCCCCGAGGCCCACCTCGACTCGCACCCCGGGCACGCCCGCCCCTTCACCCCGTTCCGCCCGCTGCTCTACCCCTGCCTCAAGCGCGCCGACGAGATCACCGACGCTCTCTTCCCGGAGGGCGAGGAGAAGCCCAAGGTCGAGTTCCAGATCAACGTCAAGACGGTGAGCCCCATCGTCAGCGAGGTGATCTTCGAGCTCGACGGGCAGAAGCGGCTCTACCGCAACGAGAAGGAATTCTGGAACCCGATGGTGTGGCCGGGCCCCAAGCCCCTCGGCGCGCGCATCCAGGTGCGCGGCGCCGGCGGCCTCGACGAGGAGATCACCCGCGAGGGGCCCTGGGGCATCTTCCGGTTGTTCGAGGCGGGCACCACCACCGCCGAGAAGGACAAAGACGAGGTCTTCCTGGTGACCTGGCAGATGACCGCGCCGCCGGTGACCGTGACTCTCGAGATCCGCCCGGTCCGCGGCAGCCATCCCTTCTCGTCGAGCTTCTTCCGCGCCACCAACTGCCCGCCCAGCATCGGTGACGCGTTCGGCAAGGGTAAGGGCTGAGAGTCACGGAGCGCGCTCGGGGGGCTATCGACCCCGGGTGCCGTTTCGTGTATCCATCTCCCGAAGCCGATCATGTTCTGGCGTCGCAAAGCGAAGGCACCGGCCGCACCGCCGCAGATTGGCTGCTTCGGCAAGCTCCCTGCGACCGGTGACTTCGTCCGGCTCAACGCGGGCGGGGACGAGGTCGGGGCCTTCGATCGCTGGCTCGGGGGATCCATCGATCACGCGCGCCGCTCGATGGGCCCGCTCTTCGAGCAGGTCTACCCCAACAGCGTCGGGCTCTTCATCTTCCGCGGCGAGGGTCAGGGAGACGAGCCGCCGACCCGCGGCCTCGTCGGCGCCTGGTGCGCGAGCGGCGACAACGCCGGCCGCCTCTACCCGATGACGGTGTTCGGCTCGTACGACTACAACCAGCTCGTTGCCGCCGGCCCCGCCCTGCCCATCGCGCTCTGGCCGCTGCTGACCGCCGCCTACGATCTCGCCATCAACGGGCGGATGATGCCGGTCGATCTCTTCCTCGACCGCGTCTCCCGCGTCGCCCTCCCCTCGCTCGAAGACCCCGAGGCGGCCCAGGCCGGCTACCGCGGCTGGCTCACCACCCAGCCCATGAAGGCGCTCTGGGAGACGAGCTTCGGCACCGACGCCACCCGCTTCTGGGTCCTCCAGAACCTGGTCGCCTCCGTCGAGCCGTTCCGCGGGCAAGAGCTGCCGAAGACGGGCCTCTGCCTGCGCCTGCCCATCGGCGCCGGCGACGCCTACGCCGCCGCGGTGTGGATGGACGTCACCCTGCGGCTCGCCAAGTGGCGCAACACCCTGCTCAACGCCTTCTGGTCCCCGCAGAAGACGGTGCTCATCCACATGGGCCCCCCGCACATCGGCACCTACCGGGAGCTCATCGCCCCCACGGGCAATGCGGACCATGTTGCCGATCTGTGCGGCGCTCCCTGGAGTGACGAGCAGACTGCCCGCCGCGCGCTCGGTCCTCACCTCGACGCCCTGGTGGGCCGCACCGACCTGTCGCTCGCGAGCTTCCTCGACGGACTGGGTTGAGGCGGGAACGCTCTCGGGCGTTCCCAGGATGACCGCTTTGGCGGAGGCTGCTGACGCCCCTGGAGTTCCGGGTCGGCTCGCCGCTATCCTCTCGGCCCCATGTCGGTCGAAGACGTCGTAAACGAAAGCAAGGCCAAGCTCGAGTCGCTGCTCGCTCCCATCGACGGCGGTGCCGGAGCGGACATCTCGTACGACGAGGGCTTCGAGAAGGTCAAATCCGAGGTCGAGAAGCTCACCTCGATGTCGGGCGGCAAGGTCGACTGGAACGCGATCTCGTCCAGCTCGGAGGAGCTGCTCACCGACAAGGGCAAGGACTTCCGCGTCGCGCTCTACTATGCCGCCGCGCGCGCCCACATCGACGGCCTCGCCGGCCTGCTCGACGGCTTCGTGGTCCTCGACGTCCTCATCGCGGACTTCTGGACCACCATGGGCCCCGCGCTCAAGAGGCCCAAGGCTCGCGGCAACCTCTGCACCTGGTTCGCCGAGCTGTGCGCGCCGGCGCTGACGACCCTGCAGCCCACGGCCAAGGACAAGGACCTCGTCAAGGCGCTCGACAAGGTGAGCCGCTCGGTCGACAGCGAGCTCGCCGACAAGCTCGCGGATGCCTACGGCGGCATGGGCCCGCTGCGCAACGCCATCGGCAACCTCGTGCGTGGGCTGCCTGCGGACGCGCCTCCGCCTCCGCCCCCTCCTCCGCCGCCTCCGCCCCCTCCTCCTCCGCCCCCTCCTCCTCCGCCGCGCGCAGCCCCGCCGCCCATGGCCGAGGTGGCCGAGGCCGCGCCCGCGCCGGTCGCCACCAGCGGTGGCTCGGGCGGTGGCATCAACCCCGATGCGATCGTCGACGCGGACTCCGCCAACAGCACCGTCGGCGAGGCGCTCCCGCTCCTCCAGCGCGCCGGCGCCGTGCTGCGCGCGGCCGACGCCACCGACGCGAACGCCTACCGGATGCTGCGCACGGGGCTCTGGCTCCTCTTCTCGCAGCCGCCCACCGCCGAGAACGGCACCACCTACATCCCGGCGCCCCCCGGCCACTACAAGGATCAGCTCGAGGGGCTCGCCGGCGCGGGGAGCTGGCTCGATCTCGTCAACGTCGCCGAGGACCAGATCGCCGAGTCGCCCTTGTGGCTCGATCCGCACCGCTACGCAGCGCTGGCGCTCGAGAACCTGGGCGAGCCCTACGCCGGCGCCAAGCGCGCGCTCCTCCGCGAGGTCGGCATGGTGCTGGCGCGCGTGCCGGAGCTCGCCGAGCTCAACTTCAACGACGGCACCCCGTTCGCCGATCCCGCGACACGCGAGTGGATCGAGGGCGAGGTCAAGGCGGTGATGGGGAGTGGCGGCGGCGGCGGCGGTGGCGGCGGCGCGGGCCCCGTCAACAAGCTCGCCGCCAAGGTCACCGAGGCGCAGGGACTGGTCGCGGCCGGCGCGCTGCCCGACGCGGTCAAGCTCCTGATGAAGGCGGCGGCCGCCGCGACCAGCCCTGCGGATCGCTTCCGTGGGAAGCTCGCCATCGCCCAGATCTGCATCCAGGGCGAGCAGATGCTGATCGCGCGTTCGGCCCTCGAGGGGCTCGACCGCCTCGTCGAGCAGCACCGGCTCTGGGAGTGGGAGCCCGATCTCTGCGGCGAGTTCTACTCCGCGCTCTATGCAGCGCACCGCGGCATGAACGCCGCGATGGGCATGGAGCTCACGCCCGAAGCGCGCGCGCGGGAGACCGCCGTCTTCGAGCGCCTGTGCCAGCTCGACGCTGCGGCTGCGCTGAAATTCACGTTCGGAGGATGAAAGGAAAGGTAGCGCGCGCTGCCTTCCTTTTGGTTATGCTCGGCGCGCCTGGGCGGGAGCACCCCGCCTGCCCCGGCTGCTTCAGCGCCGCGCGAGCCTGGCGGGCCGGGGGGTTTGGGGGCACCGCCCTCATCTTACCGGACCCGACCTCGAATCGCAGATTGAGCCAACGCCACCAGGGGAAAGGAGCACTCAGCGATGTCGAAAGAGGGATCAGTCGCGCCGAAGGAGCGCGTCAACATCACCTACAAGCCCGCGGTAGGGAACGCCAAGGAAGAGGTCGAGCTTCCGCTGAAGATGCTCATGCTCGGGGACTACACGCAGCGGCCCGACCCGCGCCCCCTCGAGGATCGCAAGCCGCTCAACATCGACAAGGACAACTTCCAGAAGGTCATGGCCGAGCAGAAGCTCGCCCTGAACTTCGCCGTGAAGGACAAGCTCTCCGAGGCCGAGGACAGCGAGCTCAACGTCAACCTCAAGTTCCGTCGCCTCTCGGACATGGAGCCCGAGTCGATCGCGAACCAGGTGCCCGAGCTCAAGAAGCTCCTCGACCTGCGCGCGGCGCTCACCGCGCTCAAGGGCCCCCTCGGCAACGAGAAGGCCTTCCGCAACAAGATCCAGCAGATCCTCGGCGACCCGGCGCAGCGCAACAAGATCATCAACGAGCTGGGCCTGAAGAAGGAGGGGGAGTGATCCATGGCTAACGAGACCCAGGCCGCAGGCGGCGGCGCCACCCATACGCTGGAGGGCGGGTCCCTCCTCGACGAGATCCTCGCCGAGACCAAGATGACCCCCGGCGACGAGGGCTACGACGTCGCCAAGCGCGGCGTCCAGGCCTTCATCGCCGAGCTGGTGGCGCCCAAGCGCGAGGGCGAGAAGGTCGACAAGGCCTTCGTCGACGCCCTCATCGCCGAGATCGACCAGAAGCTCTCGCGCCAGATCGACGAGATCATCCACAACCCGGCCTTCCAGAAGCTGGAGTCGGCGTGGCGTGGCCTCAAGTTCGTCGTCGACCGGACCGACTTCCGCGAGAACATCAAAGTCGAGCTGCTCAACTGCTCCAAGGACGACCTCCTCGCCGACTTCGAGGACTCGCCCGAGGTGCCCAAGAGCGGCCTCTACAAGACGGTGTACTCGGCCGAGTTCGGCACCTTCGGCGGGCGCCCCTACGGCGCCATCATCGCCAACTACGACTTTGGTCCCGGGCCGCAGGACATCGCGCTTCTCCAGAAGTGCGCCGCCGTTGCCACCATGGCGCACGCGCCGTTCATCGCCGCGGCGGGCCCGCAGTTCTTCGGCCTCCGCGACTACTTGAACCTGCCCAACCTCAAGGACCTCAAGTCCCTGTTCGAGGGCCCGCAGTACACCAAGTACACCTCGTTCCGCGAGACGGAGGACTCCCGCTACGTCGGCCTCGTCCTCCCGCGCTTCCTCCTCCGGCTGCCCTTCGGGACCAACACGGTGCCCGTCAAGTCGTTCAACTACGAGGAAGACGTCATCGGCAAGCACGACGCGTACTGCTGGGGCAACGCGGTCTTCGCGTTCGCCACCCGCATCGCCGACAGCTTCGCCAAGTACCGCTGGTGCCCGAACATCATCGGACCCCAGGCCGGCGGCAGCGTGGAGAACCTCCCGCTCCACCAGTACGAGGCCATGGGCGAGGTGCAGACCAAGGTCCCCACCGAGATCATGCTCACGGAGCGCCGCGAGTACGAGCTCTCGGAGGAGGGCTTCATCGGCCTCACCTTCCGCAAGGACTCCGACAACGCCTGCTTCTTCTCCGCCAACTCGGTGCAGAAGCCCAAGTACTTCGGCCAGAGCGAAGAGGGCCGCGCGGCCGAGATGAACTACCGCCTCGGGACCCAGCTCCCGTACATGTTCATCATGTGCCGCATCGCGCACTACCTGAAGGTGCTGCAGCGCGAGCAGATCGGCACCTGGAAGGAGCGCGCCGATCTCGAGAAGGAGCTCAACGACTGGATCGGCCAGTACGTCGCCGACCAGGACCTGGTCTCCGCCGCCGTCCGCGGCCGTCGCCCCCTTCGCAAGGCCCGGATCATCGTGACCGAGCTCGAGGGCAACGCCGGCTGGTACAAGGTCGACATGCAGGTGCGGCCGCACTTCAAGTACATGGGCGCGTTCTTCACGCTCAGCCTGGTCGGCAAGCTCGACAAGGAGTGATTTCGCGCTCTCGCGACGGGGGCTGGTCCCCCGTTGCGGCTAGCACCTCGACGACCCCCCTTCCCGGCACCGGGAGCGGGGGTTTTCGTTTTCGAGGGGCGCGAACGTCCCCGCCGGTTCCGGTCACGCCGCGGACGCGACCTGTAGTATTGGTAGCGTGATCCACGCCCGCCAATGCCGCGCCTAAACGTCCTCTTCGTGGTCTCCGAGTGCGTTCCTTTCGCCAAGACCGGCGGGCTCGCCGACGTCGCGGGAGCGCTCCCCATCGCCCTGGCGCAGCGCGGGCACGACGTGCGCGTGGTGCTCCCCCGCTACCGCGTCACCAAGAAGTTCGCGGCCGAGCGGCACCCCGCCCCGCTGGCCGTGCCGGTCGGGCGGGGCGAAGCGTGGTGCTCGGTCTGGGAGACCCGCTTCGCCCGCAGCGACGCGCGCGTCTACCTGCTCGAGCACGACGCGCTCTACGATCGCGAGGGCATCTACGGGGACGCGGGCGGCGCCTACCTGGACAACCTCGCCCGCTACACGCTGCTCTCGCGTGGCGCCCTCCGCCTCTGCGGCGCGCTGGGCTGGGTGCCTGACATCGTCCACGTCCACGACTGGCAGACCGGCCTCGTCCCCGCGTACCTGAACACGCTCGAGGCCGGCTCGCCCATCGGCGCCGCCGCGTCGATCCTCACCATCCACAACATGGCTTACCAGGGGTGGTTCCCCAAGTCGGAGTACTACCAGACCGGCCTCGGCTGGGATCAGTTCCACGACCGCAGCATCGAGTCCTTCGACAACCTCAACCTGCTCAAGGCCGGCATCTACCACTCCACCCTGGTCACCACGGTGTCGCCCCGCTACGCCCGCGAGATCCAGGCGCCGGAGGGCGGCGAGGGCCTCGACGGCGCGCTCCGGGATCGCGGCGGCGACGTGCTCGGCATCCTCAACGGCATCGACGACGAGGCCTGGAACCCCGAGACCGACCGCCACATCGCCGCGCCGTTCACCGCCGAGGACATCGAGGGCAAGGTCGCCTGCAAGGCCGCCCTCCAGGCCGAGGTGGGCCTCCCCGTCGATCCCGACGTGCCGCTCATCGGCCTGATCAGCCGCCTCGCCCACCAGAAGGGCATCGACGTCTTCGCGGCCGCGCTGGGGGACATCCTCTCGCTCGGCGCCCAGGTCGTCGTGCTCGGCTCCGGGGAGGCCTGGGCGGAGGAGCTCTTCTCCCGTCTGTCCGCCGCGCACCCCCGCTTCCGCGCCTACATCGGCATGAACGAGGCGCTCGCCCACCGCATCGAGGCGGGGGCCGACATCTTCGTGATGCCCTCTCGTTACGAGCCGTGCGGTCTCAACCAGCTCTACAGCCAGCGCTACGGCACGCTCCCCGTGGTGCGCGCGGTGGGCGGTCTGGACGACACCGTCGACCACGACCGCACCGGCTTCAAGTTCGAGCAGCTCGACGCCGACACCCTGGCCCAGGCCGTCGCCACCGCCGTGTACACCTACCACGAGCGCCCCGAGCACTTCCGCTTGATGCAGTACCATTCCATGACCAAGCCCATGGGCTGGGGTCACGCGTCGCGGCAATACGAGGCGCTTTACCGGCTGGCGCTCGCCCATCGGGGACGTTGAGCGGCACGTTGAACGGCACGCTGAGCGGCACGTCGAGCGGAGCCCCGCGTCGAGCGGCACGCTCGGCGAGGATAGCGGGTTCCAGCGCTCGGCGCGGGTGCTAACCTCGGCCCGCGCATGGAGACGCTGGCCTCACGCATTGCAAGGGAAGGCGGCCTCAACGAGGTCGACGCCGTCGGCTGGGCGATCCGCATGGCTCGGTCCGTCGAGCGGATGCACGACGACGGCTTCGTCCACGGGCGGCTCTCGGCCGACGGCATCCGCATCGCGCTCGACGCCTGCGACTCCGAGGGCGAGCTGATCGAGCTCGCCGATCTGCCCGAGAACGTGGCCTACCACTCCCCCGAGCGCGAGCGCGGGGAGGGTGGCTCGCAGGCGGACGACACCTGGGCCGTCGCCGTCACCCTCTACTTCGCGCTCTCCGGCAGCCTCCCCTTCCACGGCGCCACCGACGACGAGGTCCGCCGCAAGATCGCCAGCGTGCCGGCCCCGCCGCTCGCCGTGTACGACGTCGGCGACGACGACCTGCAAGCCATCGTCGACCGCGCCCTCGCCCGCACCCGCGCCGAGCGCACCACCACCGTCGCCGAGCTGCGCCACCAGCTCGAGTCGTGGGGCCCCGCCACCGGCCTCGGCGTGCTGCCCCCGCTCCGCAGCGGCGGCACCGAAGACCTCGACGAGGTCACCATGATCCACGTCGGCGGCGGCGCGGAGCTGCGCAAGCTGCTCGAGGCCGCGACCGCTGCGACCGCTGGGAGCGCCGCGTCGACCGCCGCGTCGCCGGTCGTCGTGCCACCGCCGGCCGCTCCTGCGTCCCCTGCACCGCCGCCGCCGGTCCCCGTCGCGCTCGACGGCCTCGTCGACGAAGCCTCGCACTCCGATGAACCGTCGGATCTCTTCGGGGTTCCTGCCAGCCGCGCCGACGTTCCGGTCACGTCTCCGTCGTTCAAGCCTCCCATCTCGTCCCTGCCGCCCCCCCCGTTCCAGCGCAGCGCCGACCCGCCGGCCTCCGTCGCCACGCCCGAGGCCCAGCCGCAGGCGCCATCGCGCTCGCGTGTGGCGCTGCTGGTCGTGGTCGCCGTCGTCGTCCTCGTGGGCCTGATCGCGGGCTACTACTACGCAGCGCCCAGCGCTCCGCAGGACCGCCCCGTCACGGCACCCTCGGCTACGCCAGGGAACGCCCCGATCCCGACGGCGCCGGCGGCCAGCACGACGCCCGCGCCGATACCGCTGCCCGTGATCCCCACCTCCGCGAGCGCGGCAGTCCCGCCGGCGACCGACGTCAGCGCGTGCGTCAAGCGCGTCTTCCCCGGCGACAGCCTCGACTCCGCGCCGGATTTCTCCTTCGTCTGCGCCGACGCCGACCCCATCAAGGGCGCCGCCGCGGTGCGCGCCCAGCTGGTGAGCGCCCACAAGAACATGTCCGAGGGGATGAGGGAGTGGGCCCTGCTCGGCTGGTACGAGCTGGCGGCGTTCTCGGTCCTCCGCGCGCACTGCTGTCCGTCGGCGTCTCCGCTCCAGCCTCCCGAGGTGCCCCGCGGGTGCACCCCCGTGTCGGACGCGCTCGGGGTCATCGCCACGGCCGCCGCGGGCACGTCGGACCCCGGGGACGCGTCGCTGAAGAAGGCCGTCGACGCCTACACCGACGACATCCATTGCATCGTGCGCGCCGGCATCGCGGCCCGCTTCGGTCGGGTCGGCAACCCGCAGGGCGGCGAGGACACCACGTTCCTGCGGTTCCTCGGGCGGGTGGTCGCGGCCAAGCGCTGACCATCCTCCGGTGTTCGGCCTGCCCGGGTCATCGCGCCCGCCGCATCGAGGTGCAGATGGCGAGCAGCGTCTGGATCTGCGGATCCTCGAGCGTCTTCACGTCGCGCTCGAGGTAGCCGGTGCAGGTGACGTGCCCGCCATCCCCGACGGAGAGGCCCGCATGGACCCGCGAGACCCGGATGTCGCGGTGAATGCTGTCGCCGTCGGAGCTGAAGCCGACTCTCACGCTGAAGCTGCGAACCGCGTAGAGCACGCCCGCATCCGTGACCCCCTCGCCGAGCTTCCTGCGCTCGTCGCCGCCGCCGCCGTCCCAGAAGCCGGTCGCCTCCGCGAGCGTCTTCCAGCCGGGCCCGTCGCGCCTCTCGAACGCCACGCTGACGCAGGCGCTCCGCGACCACGCGTCGTTGCCGGGGCAGGGGCCCGAGACGTACGCGTCCGTCTTCAGGTACTGGCCACCCTGGGCCGCGAAGATCTCGTGGGCGCTCGCACCCTCGGGCAGCGCGAAGCTGATGAGCCCGGACACCCCGGTCTGCCTCGGCAGAGCCGCCGTCGCCACGGCGCTCGCGACGCTCTGCGCACGCGGCTCCGAGACGGCGGCGACCGGCCTCTGGCAGGCCGACACCGCGGTGGCGAGCGTCAAGGCTCCGAGGAAGGAAGCCGAGGACGACCGGCGCATGCGGGACGCTCCCATGGCCGCCCGAGCGAGGCAAGCGCGGGGCCCGCGGCTCTTTCCGCTGGCTACCGGCATTCCTTCCGCGGATCGGGCCGGCTCGAATTGCCCCTGCCTTCGCGCCGCGCTAGGAGCGCGGGCGGAGCGTGCCCCTGGCCATGTCGGAGCTCGATGAATCCCTTCAGGATCCCTTCCAGCTCTGTGGCACCACCATCGAGGGCAAGTACCGCATCACGTCCGTGATCGGCGACGGCGGCTTCGGGGTCGTGTACCGCGGCGTCCACATCGGCTTCGGGGAGCCGATCGCCGTCAAGTGCCTCAAGCTCCCCCACGCCCTCGACGCGAAGCAGCGCGACGGCTTCCTCGAGCAGCTCCGCGACGAGGGGCGCCTGCTCCACCGGCTCTCAAGGGCCACGCCGGGCATCGTCCAGGCGCTCGACGTCGGCGCGGTGACCACCCCGGCCGGGGTGTGGCTCCCCTACCTGGTGCTCGAGTGGCTGGACGGCGACACGCTCGCCGATCACCTCGCCAAGCGCCACGCCACCGGCGCCGGCAACTACTCCGTGGAGGAGGCGATCCGCCTGCTCGAGCCCGCCGCCCGGGCCCTCGCCGTGGCCCACGCGATGAAGGTCGCTCACCGCGACGTCAAGCCGCAGAACCTCTTCGTCACCCGCAACGTCGGCGGCGGCGACGTCGACACCGTCAAGGTCCTCGACTTCGGCATCGCCAAGGTGCTCACCGACTACCCCACCTTCACCGAGGCGCTCGCCGCCACCAAGGCAGGGCCCACCGCGTTCACGCCGCGCTACGGCGCGCCGGAGCAGTTCAACAAGCAGCGCGGCGCCAGCGGCCCGTGGACCGACGTCTTCGCCCTGGCGCTCATCCTGGTCGAGCTCTGCACGGGCGAGAAGGCGCTCCAGGGCGACGACGCCACCCAGCTCTACATCTCCGCCGCGGATCCCACCCGCCGGCCCACCCCGAGGGCCCGCGGCGCGACGGTCTCGGACGCCCTCGAAGCGGTGTTCGACCGGGCGCTCGCGATCGAGCCCAAGCACCGCTACGCCGACGCCGGCGAGCTGCTCGACGCCCTCCTCGCCGCCGCCGGCCTCGCGCCCGCCGCGCCGACGCGGGCCTCGTCCAGGCTGCGACTGCCGCCTCCGCCGCCCCTGCCGGAGAGCAGCGGTTCGGTCGCCACCATCGATTACGTCGCCGCGGCGCGGCTGGCCACGCCCGTGGATCCGATGGGGAGCCAGCCGCCCGTTGCTTCGACACCGGTGGCGCCGAGCGCCCCGCGCGCGCCGGGCGTGTCGGGCACGGCGGCGTCACCGGGCGCAGGGCCGAAGCCCGTGGTCGATCCGATGGCGGAGACGCCGTTCTTTCAGCGGCATCACCTGCCCCGGAGCGGCACCTCACCCCTGGTTGCGGAGTCGCCCCCTGCTGCGGCGCCGCCCCCGCCGGCGGAGCCCTCCCGCGCCGTCTGGCCGTACTTCGTCGCGGTCGCAGTCCTCGGCGGCGCGGGCGTCGCGTACGCGCTCTGGGGCGGC
>Ga0302279_10002280_pt1 | contig 25810 bp, 17 predicted proteins | sample III_Bog_N3_3_FD_194541 | JGI IMG/M metagenome (GOLD analysis project Ga0302279, IMG submission 194541) | Peat permafrost microbial communities from Stordalen Mire near Abisko, Sweden - III_Bog_N3_3 | ecosystem: Environmental > Terrestrial > Soil > Wetlands > Peat | place: Sweden: Abisko... | reverse complement strand
ATAGACCCGCAGCAGGAACGAGGTCCAGAACGGCAGGATGATGATCAGCAGCAGGATATTCTGCATGGATTTGGACGAGCGGGCGATCGCATAGGCCATGGGATAGCCCACGAGCAGGCAGACGAGGGTCGAAAAGAACGCCGTCTTGAGGGAATATAGATAGGACAGGCCGTACACTTCGTCGGTGAACAGGTAGCGGAAGTTGTCGAAGTTCAGCGACAGGTGCGGATGGCCGTCGGCGGAGAACTGCAGGACGTCGCGGAACGGCGGGACGCTGAGCGCGGTCTCCGACAGGCTGATCTTCAGCGCGAATCCGAACGGTATCAGGAAGAACACCAGCAGGTACAGCAGCGGGGGAAGGATGATCAGCCACTTGCCATACGCCCTGAGGAACCCGGTCATGTCCGGTTACACCTGCCCATGACCAGACGCACCAGCATCAAGCAGCCGGCCGGTACCGGTCGCCAGCGCCAGCGCCAGCGGCTCATCGATGCCTGCATCTCGGCTCTGCACCTGTACGGGCCGTCGCGTACGACCGTCGAGAAGGTGGTCGCAATTGCGCGGATGTCTCCCGGCATCGTGCGCTTCTACTTCAATTCCAAGGCCGCGATGTTGGTTGCGTCGCTGCAATTTCTCTCTACCGAATTCGAGGAACTCGTGCTGGTGCCGGTCGCGGAGCTCAAGGACACGCCGGTGGCCGCCCTGCGCCGGATGGTCGACCTGTACCTCGATCCCGGTATCGCCAGCGCGCGCAAGGTTTCCGTCTGGTACTCGTTCTGGGGCGAGGCCAGCTCCCGGCAGGAATACTACGACATTTGCGGGCAGAAGGACGAGCGCTTCGCGCAACTGGTGCGGCTGCTGATCGGACGCCTGATCCGCGACACCGGCTCGCTGCATCTGGACCCCGACGGCGTCGCACTCGGCCTGATCGGCGTGCTGGAGATCCTGTGGCAGGACTTTGCGTTCCAGACCGAGGTGGCGATCGACCGCGACGCAGCCAGGCGGCGGGCGATGTCCTACCTGCAGTCGATCTTTCCCGGGCAGTTCACCGAAGCGGCCGGCGGCGAGGCGCCGGCCGCGCAGGCGCCCGCGGCCGGCTTCGAAGCTGCGCCGCACGAGGCAATCCCGCAGGCACTCGCGTTGACGGACCTGGAGGCGCAGATCCGCTCCCCCGGCGACTTCCTGACTGTGGAGACGGCGGCGGAACGCCTGCTGATGCTGCGCGACTCAAAGGGCACGGTGCGCAGCTGGCGGATCGACCGGAGGCGGTGAGCCACCGCAAAGCGGCAGCGCATGCACTATAATGGCCGCATCCGATCCGCATAAAAACACTCCAGAGGATTTTCGCATGAGCCTGACCGAGCTGACCACCAAAGACTGGCATGAGCGCGCAGCCAAGCTGCGCTATGAGACCCGCCATTTCATCGATGGCAAGTACGTCGACTCCGTGGACGGGGGGCGCTTCACGGTCATCAATCCCGCAACGGGCAAGCCGCTGTGCGACGTCAGCGCCGGCACCTCGAAGGACATCGACCTGGCGGTCGCGGCGGCCAAGCGTGCCTTTTACTCGCGCTCGTGGAGCCGCATGGCGCCACGCGAGCGCGGCGCCGTATTGCAGGCGTTCGCGAAACTGATCGAGGCGAATGCCGAGCGCTTCGCGCTGCTCGACACGCTGTGCATGGGAAAGCCGATCCGTGACATGCTGACGATCGACATTCCTGCAGCCGCCACGAACTTCACGTTCTTCGGTGAGCTGACCGACAAGATCGACGGCAGCGTTACGGCCACGGCAAGCGATGCGTTCCACTACATCCTGCGCGAACCGCTCGGCGTCGTCGGCTCGATCGTGCCGTGGAACTATCCGCTGCTGATGGCCTCCTGGAAGGTCGCGCCGGCGCTCGCCGCCGGCAACAGCGTCGTGCTGAAGCCGGCCGAACAGTCGCCGCTGTCGGGACTGCTGATGGCCGAGCTGTTCGTCGCCGCGGGCGGTCCTCCCGGTGTCTTCAACGTCGTCAACGGCCTCGGTGAAACCGCAGGTGCGGCGCTGGCCCTGCACCAGGATGTCGCCAAGATCGGCTTCACCGGCTCGACCGAGATCGGCAAGCAGATGCTGATCTATGCCGGTCAGTCGAACATGAAGCGCGTCAGCCTCGAGTGCGGCGGCAAGACCCCGCAGATCTTTCTCGCCGACACGCCGGACCTGGACGTCGCCGTCACGTATGCGATCAACGGCATCTTCGGCAACATGGGCGAAGTCTGCAACGCCGGCTCCCGCCTGCTGATCGACCGGCCGATTGCCAAGGAATTTCTCGCGCGCTTCGTCGAACGCGGACGGACGGCCTACACGGCGGGCGATCCGCTGGATCCGGCGACGAATCTCGGGCCGCTGGTGACCGCGGGTCACCGCGCGCGCGTACTTGGCTACATCGAAAAGGGCAAGAAGGAGGGCGCACGGCTGGAATTCGGCGGCGGCGCCCCGGAACTGCCCGGCAGTTACGTGAATCCGACGCTGTTCTCGGGCGTCAACAACGGGATGACCATCGCCCGCGAAGAGATCTTCGGGCCGGTCGCCTCGGCGATCGTCGTCGATGGCCTGAACGAAGCGCTGCATATCGCCAACGACACGATCTACGGCCTGGCCGCCGCGGTCTGGACCCGCGACCTGTCGGTGGCGCACAAGACGGTGCGCGACCTCGAGGCCGGCGTCATCTGGGTCAACTGCTTCGACCACGGCGACATGACGCAGCCGTTCGGCGGCTACAAACAGTCAGGCCAGGGCCGCGACAAATGCCTGGAGAGCCTGTTGTCGTACACGCAGACGAAATCAGCCTGGATCAACCTCGGCTGAGACCGGTCGGCATTCACGCAAAGTGATCCGGGGCTTGCGGCAGCGCGAGCTCCGGAATCTTTTCCCGCAAGAGGTGGTGGAATCCCAGCATCCAGCCCTCGATCGTCGACAGCGGCCCTGGCTCGTAACTGCTGGACTGCAGGCCGCGCTGCACGCGGGCGCAGAGCCAGCGGTCCTCGGCATTGACCTGCGTGTTGATGCGATTGCTGAGGTAGCGCAGCGCCTGCATCTCGTGCCGGTCATCCGGCAGACCGAACAGACCGCTGCGGATGATGCAGCGGCCGGGGCCGCCGGGCAGCACCTGGAAGAAATCCATCTGTTCCGGGAACACGTCGATCCCGAGGTTCGGCAGGGCACTGTAGAACCGCCAGCAGCGGCGCTCCTTCTCGGGAAGGTGCGTCGCGATGCCGCCGACGAGACGCTGGTACAGGCGCTCGGACCAGCGCGAGGAATCCTGGTCGCGCATCCAGCTGACGCCGCGCGCGATCGCACCGCTGCCTTTCTGGTCCTCGAAATCCGGCATGAACATCCGGTTGAGCCCCGGGTGCCCGATCGGCACGTGGTAGGACTCCAGGTAGTTGTCCATGGCCAGCTTCCAGTCCACCTCCCAGACTTCCTCGGTGATCGGCCCGAGCGGCACCATCTCCGCGGTACGGTAGGGCGCGAACTCGGCGGCGAGCGGTCCCCAGGTCTCGGACAGCGGCGGTGGGTTGCCGCGCAGGGCCACGAAGACGAACCCGAAGATCGAGTCGACACGCACGCTGCGCAGCGCAAAGTCCGCGCGCTCGAGTCCGGGGAAGCTCTCGCGCACCGGCACGCCGACCAGCGAGCCGTCCTGGCGATAGCTCCAGCCGTGATACGGGCAGGTGATCGGCCCCGGGCAGTTGCCGGCGCCATCGAGGATGCGCGCGCCGCGATGCCGGCAGGCATTGTGGTAGGCCTTGATCGCGCCGTCGCGATCGCGCAGCACGATCACGCTCTCGGGACCTATGTCGAGCGTGAGGTAATCGCCGGCGTTCGGGATCGAATTGACGTGGCAGGCGATCTGCCAGCTCGGCAGCAACAGCCGCTCGAGTTCGATGCGCTGCAGCTGCGGCGTCCGATAGGCCCAGGCCGGCATCGCACGCGGTAGCGCTGAGCGCTGCGGACTGCCGGCTTCGGCGACTGCGAGGTTTGCCATGTACGGTGCTCCGCGTTTTTTCTATATGGTCATACAATTTAAGCTGTCGCAGGGTCTCTGGCAAGTCGGACCATGACGCCGCACAGGCCGGCGGCAGTGCACAAAAATGCGCCCGGACCGTTGCCGCGCAGCCGCGTTCGGCGGTGAATCCGCTGACCGGGCCGCCGCTCTATATGGATGTATAAAAAAATGGACGCTCCGGCCGCCCGATGCTAGGGTAGGCGGCAAAATATACCGCATACGAAGGGAGATCCCCATGGCCAGAAACCTCACCAAGAGCAACGCACACTGGAAGCTCGCGAACCAGAAGCTGCCCCTCGGCGTTGCCTCCAATTTCCGCTTCTGGGGCGAGGATCGCACGATCTACGTGAAACAGGGGCGCGGTGCACGCATCACCGACCTCGACGACAACAACTATGTCGATTACCGGATGGGCTATGGTCCGGGGATCCTCGGCTATGCAGATCCGCGCGTCGATGAGGCCGCGCGCGCCGGCATGGAAGTCGGCGGCGTGTTCGCGCTGTCGACGTTGCGCGAACTCGTCGTCGCCGAGAAGATCTCGCGGATGGTGCCCGCAGCGGAACTCGTGCGCTTCTCGAATTCCGGCACCGAGGCCGTCATGGCGGGACTGCGGCTGGCGCGCGCCTACACCGGCAAGGATGACTACGTGATCCTCGAAGGCGGCTATCACGGCCTGTTCGATGCCGCGATGTGGTACACGCCGATGGAAAACTGGTCGCAGACGGGCGAGCCCGAGGTCAAGCCGTACAGCCAGGGCATCCCGGTCAGTGCGCGCAGCATGGCGCACTTCGTCCAGGCGAACGACGCACAGCAGCTCGAGGACGTATTCAAGCGTCACTCCGGGCGCATTGCCTGCATGCTGATCGAGCCGATCATGGGCAATTGCCTCGGCATCGCGGCGGAGCCCGAGTACCTGAAGGTGGCGCGCGAGCTGTGCACGAAGTACGGCGTCGTCATGCTGATCGACGAGGTCAAGACGGGGTTCCGCGTCGCGCGCGGCGGCGTCCAGGAACTCTACGGCATCAAGGCCGACCTGTGCACCTTCGCAAAGGCGGTCGGCAACGGCTACCCGATTTCAGTGCTGGCCGGGCGCGAGGAGATCATGCGCAAGATCGGCAAGGGCGTCGCCCACGGCGGCACTTACACCGCGCATTCGGTATCGCTCGCTGCCGCCGAGAAAACCCTGGAGATCCTCGAGGAGACGGATGCGCTCGAGCGCATCGCCGCCTACGGCACCCGTCTGCGCAACGGCATGCATACGATCCTCGCCGCCCGCGGCATCGCACACAGCTTCGTCGGCCATCCGTCGATGAGCGGGCTGTATTTCTCGGCGACGCCGCCGCGCAACTATCGTGCCTGGAAGGGCAGCGATTACTCGTTCTACGACGCGATGGCGCAGGTCCTGCACGATGAAGGCGTGCTGTGCGAGCCGGATTCGCGCGAACCGTGGTTCGTCTCGGCAGCGCACGACGACTCCTGCCTCGCCGATACACTGCGCGGCTTCGAGATCGCCGTCGACGCGACGCTGCGCACGACGGGCGCCAGTCACAAAGTCCCGGCCTGAGCGGCGCGTACCCAAGGTGGCGCAGAAAACGCAGTACGACGCGATCGTCGTCGGTGCCGGGCATAACGGCCTGGTCACGGCCTGTTACCTCGCACGCAGCGGCCTCAAGGTTCTGGTGCTGGAGCGTGCGCCCTATATCGGGGGGGCGGCGGTCAGCCGGCAGCTGTACAAGGACTTCACCTACTCGAACTGCTCATACGTCTGCAGCCTGCTGCGGCCCGAGATCGTGCGCACGCTGGAGCTGCCGAAGTACGGCCTGCAGGTAATACCCTACGAAGGCGGCTGCACGATGATGCAGAACGGCGACCACCTGGCAATTTACGATCACCACGATTCGCTGCGCCGCGAGATCTCGCGCCACTCGAAGCGCGACGCCGAAGCCTACGACCGTTACTCGCGCGACGTGATGCGCCAGTGCCGGTTCATCAAGCCGCTGCTGCTGCGTGAGCCGCCGGACCCGACATCGTTCAGGCCGCGCGACATCCAGGAGCTGCTGTACCTCGGCAAGCGTTTCCACGGACTGGGCGAGGAGCGCATGTACGACACGCTGCGTTTCTGGACGATGAGCGCGGCGGACTTTCTCGACGAGTACTTCGAGAGCGAGATCGTCAAGGCGCACATGGCCGGCAGCTCGATCATCGGCACGGCCCTCGGACCCCGCTCGCCGGGAACCGCGTACGTGCTGCTGCACCACTACATGGGCGACATCGACGGCACCGTCGGCGCCTGGGGCTTCGCGCGCGGCGGCATGGGCTCGATCACGCAGGCGCTGGGCAAGTCGCTGCAGGCAAGCGGCGGCGAGATCCGCGCGGCGGCCCCGGTAGCGAAGATCCGCGTGCGCGGCGGCCGTACCACCGGCGTGGTGCTGGACAGCGGCGAGGAGATTGACGCCCGGCTCGTGATCTCCAACATGGACGTCAAGCGCACGTTTCTGGACTCCATGGACGCCTCCGACCTGCCCGGGGAATTCGTCCGCCAGGTGCGCAACTTCAAGATCCGCGGCTCCTCGGGCAAGCTGAACATCGCGCTCGACGGCCTGCCGACCTTCCCGGCGATACCGGCCGGCTCTCCCTGCCTGCGCGGCGACATGCACGTCACTGACACGATCGAGATGATGGAGCGTGCCTACGACGACTGGAAGGACGGCCGCTGGTCGCGGGCGCCGTACATCGACATGCTGATCCCGACGCAGATTGATCCGACAATGACGCCGAACGGCAAGCACTACATGTCGGTGTTCGTGCAGTACTGCCCGTATGCACTGGCCGACGGGCCGTGGACGGATGAGAAGCGCAAGGCGTTCGGAGCGACCGTGATCGACACGATCGCGCGCCACAGCCCGGACTTCAAGGATCTGATCCTGCATGCGGAGATCCGCACGCCCTGGGACATCGAGAACGAGGTGGGCCTGACCGAGGGCAACATCTTCCAGGGTGAGCTGACGATGGACCAGCTGCTGTTCAACCGGCCAGTCCCGGGCTACGCCCAGTACCGGGCACCGGTTCCGGGCCTGTACATGTGCGGGTCGAGCACCCACCCGGGCGGCGGCGTCATGGGCGCGCCCGGCGCGAACGCGGCGCGCGCCGTGCTGCGCGACCTTGGCCGGAGCTTCGACGTATGAGCGCCGCGACAGCCGCGCAGCGCCATGACTGCATCGTGATCGGCGCGGGCCACAACGGCCTGGTCGCCGCGACGCTGCTCGCCAGGGCGGGGCGCAAGGTGCTGGTTCTCGAGGCGGGCAGCCAGGCGGGAGGAGCGGCCGTGACCCGGGCGTTCCATCCCGGCTTCCGCGTGTCGGCTGCGGCGCACCTGCTGCACCTGATGCCGGCGCAACTGCAGCGCGAACTGGGTCTCGAGGCCCGCGGGCTGAAATTTGTCGGGACGCAGCTGCCGACGACGGCGCTGGGCGCGGACGGCGCGGTGCTGGGGATCGGCGCCGGCCTCAGCGGCACCGATGCGGCAGCGTATGCCGCCTACTCGGAACGGATGCGCCGCTTCGGCGCGGCGCTCGCGCCCGTCATGGGCGCTACGCCTCCGCGGCTCGGCACGGAACGCTGGCAGGACACGCTGGCATTGCTGGGTATCGGCTGGCGGATCCGCAGGCTGGGGCGCAATGACATGCGCGAACTGCTGCGCATCGGCGGCATGAACGTCTACGACCTGCTCAAGGACCACTTCGAATCGCCGCTGCTGCAGGGGGCTCTCGGGCTCGATGCGATCCTCGGCACCAACTTTGGCCCGCGCTCGCCCGGCACCGTACTGACGCTGCTGTACCGTCTGGCCGGCGAAAGTGCGGCCGGTGGCGGACTGATGCAGCCGCAGGGCGGCATGGGTGCGGTCTGCGATGCCCTCGCGCAGGCAGCCGTGGCCGCCGGTGCCACGCTGCGGCTGGATGCTCCGGTGGCGCAGATCCTGGTCGAGGGCGACCGGGCGAGCGGCGTGCGGCTGGCATCGGGCGAGGAATTCGCAGCGGGCTGCGTGGTTTCCAATGCAGACCCGAAGACCACGTTCCTGAAGCTGCTCGGCGCACGCCATCTGGATACGGGTTTCGTGCGCCGCGTCACCCACATCCGCTCGCGCGGGCTGAGCGCCAAGCTGCACCTCGCGCTGTCGGCAGCCCCGCGCTTCAGCGGCGTCGATGCGGCGCGCCTGACCGGGCGACTGGTGATCGCCCCGTCGCTGGAACATATCGAACAGGCCTACAATCATTCGAAATACGGCGAGTTCTCGGCCGCTCCGGTCATGGAAGTAACGCTGCCGACTCTGGCCGATTCCGGCCTTGCGCCGGCGGGGCAGCATGTGCTGTCGGCAGTCGTGCAGTACGCGCCGTATGCATTGAAAGGCGGCTGGAGCGACGATCAGCGACGCGCGTTCACCGCCCTGCTGATCGATACCCTGGAGCGCCATGCGCCGGGGCTCAGGACCAGTGTCCTGGGTGCGGAGCTGCTGACCCCGGTCGACATCGAGGATGAGTTCCGCATCGACGGCGGACACTGGCATCATGCGGACCTCGCGTTCGACCAGTTCCTGATGGTGCGTCCGGTGCCGGGCGCCACACAGCACAGCACGCCGCTCGCCGGTCTGTACCTGTGCGGGGCCGGTTGCCATCCGGGCGGCGGCGTCATGGGGATCGCGGGGCGCAACGCCGCGCAACAGGTGCTGAAGGCGGGGGACAGGACATGAGTGCAGAACCACGCAAAGGCATCGATTTCCGCCACCCCCTGCTCCCGACGCCGTTTCACCGGCGTGCGCGCGAACTGGCCCAAGCGGACAGTTTCGTGGCCTGGGCGGGCTATACCACCGTCGACGTATTCACGACCGTCGAGCAGGAATACTTTGCGATCCGCAACGCCGCGACGCTGTACGACCTGACGCCGATGGTCAAGTACCGGATCACCGGGCCACAGGCGCTGGACTACCTGAACCGGCTCGTGACCCGCGACGTCGCCAGGCTGCGGGTCAACCGCGTACAGTATTGCTGCTGGTGCAACGACGCCGGACACCTGATCGATGACGGCACGCTGTTCCGGCTGGGCGAGGCTGAGTACCTGCTGTGCACCGCTGAACGCCAGATCGACTGGCTGCTGGCCTCGGCGATCGGCTTCGAGGTGGAAGTCCGCGAGATCACCGAGGAAGTGGCCGCGCTGAGCCTGCAGGGCCCGACGTCCTGTGCGGTCCTCAAGGGACTGGGCCTCGCCGGCATCGAGAACCTGAAACCGTTCGAGATCGGTCGCTTCTCCCTCGGCGACGCCGCGCTGACCGTGTCGCGGACCGGCTTCACCGGGGATCTCGGCTACGAGCTGTGGATTGCGCCGCAGGCAGCTGAAGCGCTATGGGACGCGCTGATCGAGGCCGGCCGCGGCCGGGGCATCCGCGCGATCGGCTCGCAGGCCCTGAACATGGCGCGCATCGAGGCGGGATTCATCGCCCCGAATGTGGATTTCATCTCCGCCGAGCATACGATCCGCATCGGCACGGAGCGTTCGCCGCTGGAAATGGGACTCGCCTGGCTGGTCGACTTCGACAAGGGCCAGTTCACCGGCCGCCGCGCGCTGCTTGCCGAGCGCGCGCGCGGCGTGGCACGCCAGCTGGTGGCCCTCGACATCCAGGGCAACAAGCCGGCCCGCGACTCCCTGCTGTATGTCACACCGACGTCAAAACGCGAGATCGGCAGCATCACCTCGGCAATGTGGTCGCCGACTTGCAAACGCAACATCGCGCTTGCTATGGTCGAGGCGCCGTACTACTCGAACGGCACAAAGCTCTGGGTGGACATCTACTTGAACCGTGAACTGGTGTGGGAGCGACGGATGTGCCGGGCAGAGGTCTGCGAGCGCCCGTTCTTCGCGCCCGACCGCCGGCGCGCAACCCCCGCCGGCGACACCTGACCGCGGCGCCGGCAGCCCCCGGATGATCTCCGCACAACAGAAGTCACTCTCCGATCGTCCCTGGACCGATCCGGGCGCAAGCCCGCAGATCAGGATCGAGGGCGTCACCAAGACCTATGCGGACTTCACCGCGGTCGACGGCGTATCACTGCAGATCTACAAGGGCGAGATGTTCGCGCTGGTGGGCGCCTCCGGCTGCGGAAAGACCACGCTGCTGCGAATGCTCGCCGGGTTCGCGCACCCGACCAGCGGGCGGCTGCTGATCGAGGATACCGACATGACCGGGGTGCCGCCCCACGAGCGCCCGGTCAACATGATGTTCCAGTCCTATGCACTGTTCCCGCACATGACGGTCGAGGACAACATCGGCTACGGACTGCGGCTGTTGCCGCTGGACAAGTCTGTCAAGACGAAACGCATCGACGAGGCACTCGAGATGGTGCAGATGGGCCCGATGCGCCGGCGCAAGCCGCACCAGCTTTCCGGGGGCCAGCGACAGCGCGTGGCCCTTGCGCGGGCGCTGATCCGCCGCCCCAAGGTTCTGCTGCTCGATGAGCCGCTGAGCGCCCTGGACAAGAAGCTGCGCGAACAGACGCAGTTCGAGCTGATGAACATCCAGTACCAGGTGGGCATCACGTTCATTTTCGTCACGCACGACCAGGACGAGGCGATGGCGCTCTCCTCGCGCATCGCGGTGATGAACCGCGGCCAGGTCGTCCAGGTCGGCACGCCGTCCGAGATCTACGAGTTCCCGCGCAGCCGTTTCGTCGCCGATTTTGTCGGTACCACCAACCTGTTCGAGTGCCGGGTCGTCGGCACCGAGGCGGGCATCGTCGCACTGCACTCGGGCGAGATGGATTGCGCGCTGCTCGTCGATGGGGCGGGGAGCCATGCACCGGGCGACCAGGCCTGGGTATCCCTGCGACCGGAGAAGATCCGCCTCTCCAAGCAGCCGCCTGCCGGCGCCCCCGGCAACCAGCTCAAGGGGGTCGTCTGGGAACTCGGCTACCTCGGCAACCGCTCGATTTACCGGATCAAGACGGCTTCCGGGAAGATCGTGACGGTATTCGCCCAGAACGAGCAACGCACGGCGGAATGGGCGATCGACTGGAGCGACGAGGTCTACGTGAGCTGGTCGCCGAATGCGGCCGTGCTGCTCAAACAATGAACTGATCGGGGGGAGGGTGTTGCGATGCGCCACGTGATGATCCTGCGGACCTTGCTGCTCGCGTTCTGCGCGCTGCTGATCGCAGCGCCGGGCGAGGCCCGCAAGACCGAGAATGTCGTGCTGATCGTCAGCGACGGCCTGCGCTGGCAGGAGGTGTTCACGGGGGCGGACCCGGCACTGCTCAACGAGAAGGACGGCGGCAGCTGGCTGCCGGAGGCGGAACTGCGGGCACGCTACTGGCGGGACGATCCGGCCGCGAGACGCGAACTGCTGTTCCCGTTCCTGTGGGGCACGGTGGCACGCCAGGGGCAGGTGTTCGGCAACCAGGCACTCGGCAATGTCGCCAGGGTAACCAATGGCAAGGCGTTCTCGTATCCCGGCTACAACGAGATGACGACCGGCTTCCCGAACGATGCGATCGACTCCAACGAATTCGGGCCCAACCCGAACGCCACCGTATTCGAGTGGCTGAATGGCCAGCCGGGTTTTCAGGGCAGAGTGGCTGTCTACGGCACCTGGAATGTCTTCGACAGCATCTTCAACAAGGCGCGCAGCCACCTGGTCATGCAGACCGGCTGGACCCTGCCGCCGGCCGGCCCGCATGAAACGGCGCGCGATGCGTTGCTGCGCGAGTTGTTTGCGACAACGACGCAGTTCGACGAGGAGGACTGCCCCAACTCCTTCCTGCAGGTCAGGCTCCTCGACTATGTGCGCAGCGGCCGCCCGCACGTGCTGTTCGTCGGCTACGGCGAGACCGACAACTGGGCCCATTCCGGGCGCTATGATCTGGTGCTGGACAGCGCACACCGCTTCGATGGCTTCGTGCGCCAGTTGTGGGAGACGATGCAGGCCCGGCCCGAATACCGCGGCAAGACGACCTTCATCATCACCACCGACCACGGCCGCGGCGACGCGCCGGTGGAATGGAAGGAACACGGCATCGAGGAGAAGGGCTCGGAGAACATCTGGATCGCGGTGATCGGGCCGGACACGGCTGCGCTCGGCGAGCGCGCCCGCGGGCCCCAGGTGGCCCAGGCGCAGATCGCGGCAACGGTCGCGGCGCTGCTCGGCAAGGACTACCCGGCCGCGCAGCCGCGGGCTGCCGCTGCGATACGCGACGTGCTCACCCCCTGAAAACCCGCCGACCGGCGGGCTGGCGCGCTGCGCCGCGGGTCAGCTCCCGACGCGGTGTTTTTATATTATAATGATGACATAAAAATCGCGGGCGGCACGGAGACTCAAGGAATGCGACAGGTCAGGACCATGGGATTGCTGGGTACGGGCGTCATTGGCGGCGGCTGGGCGGCGCGCGCGCTGCACTTCGGCATCGACGTGATCGCAGCGGACGTCAAGCCGGAGATGGAGTCGTGGATACGCGGAGCCGTCGAGAATGCGGCACCTGCACTGGACCGCCTGACCTTCGCGCCGCTGCCCCCGAAAGGAAAGCTGACGTTCACGACGGACCTGAACGCGATGGCGGCGCAGGTCGACTTCATCCAGGAGAACATCCCCGAGCAGCTGGCGCTGAAACAGCGGGTCCTCGCCGAGGTCAGCCGCCATGCGCCGGCTGACGTGCTGATCGCCTCCAGCACCTCAGGGCTGACCCCGAGCGACCTGCAGCGTGATATGACCGCGCCGGAGCGCTTCCTCGTCGGCCATCCCTTCAATCCCGTCTACCTGCTGCCTCTGGTGGAGCTGGTCGGCGGCGCGAAGACGAGCCTCGCGACGATCGAGGCGGCGGCGGTCTTCTATCGCTACATCGGCATGCACCCGCTGCATGTGCGCAAGGAGGTGCCGGGGCACCTGACGGATCGCCTGCAGGAGGCAATCTGGCGCGAGATCCTGCACATGATCAACGACGGCGTCGCCACCACCGGCGAACTCGACGAATCGATCATCTACGGGCCGGGCCTGCGCTGGGCCGCGATGGGCACGAACATGATCTATCACCTCGCCGGCGGCGAAAGCGGCATGCGGCATATGCTCGCGCAGTTCGGGCCCTGCCTGAAATGGCCGTGGACGAGGCTCGAGGCGCCGGAACTGACCGAGACGCTGATCGACAGGATGGTCGAGGGCACGCAGGCCCAGGCGGGCGGCCGCTCCATCCGCGAGCTCGAGCGGCTGCGCGACGATTACCTCGTTGCCATCCAGCAGGTGCTGCGCCAGTACAACATCGGCGCGGGTGCCACGCTCAAGGCGCTGGAGGAGCGGCTATACCGGGATGCGAGCCTCGCTTCGGAGGCCGCGGCGCCCGCGGCGCCCGGCACGATCCAGTACAGCACCGCGGTGCCCCCTGACTGGGTCGACTATAACGGGCACATGTCGGACTTCCGTTATACGCAGCTCTTCGGCGACGCGCTCGATGCCCTGTACCGCAAGGTCGGCGTTGACGGTGCCTACCGCGATGCCGGGCACATGTTCTACACCGTCGAGAGCCATGTCGGCTACCTGCGCGAGGCCAAGGCGGGTGAAGCGCTGCTCGTCGATACCCGCATACTTCACCTCGATGACAAGCGCCTGCAGGTGTTCCATCGCGTCACCCGCGGCGCGGGCGGCGAGACGCTGGCGACCGGCGAGCAGATGCAGCTGCACGTCGCCACGAAAGCAGCGAAGGCGGCACCGATACTGCCCGGCGTTCACGCGTCGCTGGCGGCCCTGCAGCGCGCCCAGTCCGGACTGCCGCGCCCTGCCGAGGCGGGACGGCACATCGGGCAGGCGCGTTCCTGAAGGACCCGAATCCCTGTGCCCAAGATCGTCGATCATGACCGCCGGCGCGAGGAGATCGCGCATGTGACCTGCCAGGTGGTCGCCGAATACGGCTTCCGCCAGGCCACGATCGCGCGTATCGCGCGCGCGGCTGGCTATACGACCGGGATGGTCGCGCATTACTACGACTCGAAGCAGGACATCATCCTCGCCGCGCTGCGGCTGATCCTGAAGCGCATCGAGGAGCGTCTCGAGCGCCGCCAGGGCGAGGACGATGCCGACATCCTCGCGGTGCTGTCCGAAGCCCTGCCGCTCGACCGGCAACGCTACAACGAATGCGCCTTCTGGCTGGCGTTCTGGGGCGAGGTGCCGACCGACAAGTCGCTGCGGCGGCTCAACAGCTGGGTACACCGCGAGTACCAGCGGCTGTTCGCGCGCTGCTTCAAGACCCACTGGCCGCAGACGATGCGCTGGCCGAAGGCGGTCCGCGAGCAGGCGCTGCGCTCTGTGGTCACGTTCATCAATGGCCTGACGGCCAGCGCCGTCACCAGTCCCGCCGATTGGCCGGCGGCAATGCAGGTAGCGCAACTGCGACTGCAGCTGGAAATGCTGCGGCAGCTGGCGGAGGTGTAGAACGATGGACTTTTCACTGAACGACGAACAGCAGATGATCGTCAGGACGACGCGCGAGTTCGTGCAGAACGAACTGTACCCGCACGAGGAGGAGATCGAACGCACCGGCGTGCTGCGCGAGGATCTCTACCACGAGCTCAAGGCCAGGGCCATCGATGCCGGTCTGTACGCCGCGAATATGCCGGCCGACGTCGGCGGTGCGGGACTCGATACGGTCAGCTGGCTGCTGTACGAGAAGGAGCTTGGGCGCACGAACTACGCGCTGCACTGGTCCTGCGTCGGCCGTCCGTCCAACATCCTGCTGGCCTGCGAGGGCGAACAGCGTGAGCGCTACCTGCTGCCGACGGTCAGCGGCAAGCGCGTCGAGTGCCTGGCGATGACCGAGCCGGGAGCAGGCTCCGACCTGCGCAGCATGAAGACGAGCGCGGTGGAGCAGGGCGGCGACTACGTCATCAACGGCACCAAGCATTTCATCAGTCACGTTGATCATTCCGACTACGTGATCCTGTTCGCCGCCACCGGCGAAGAGGAGTCGGCGAAGGGCAAGCGCCGGCGGATGACTGCGTTCCTCGTCGACCGCGGCACGCCGGGCTTTGAAATCCGCGACGGCTACCGCAACGTCTCGCACCGCGGTTACACCAACAGCATCCTCGAGTTCAACGACTGCCGCGTGCCGAAGTCGCAGATCCTCGGCGAGCTGCACAAAGGCTTCGACGTCGCCAATACCTGGCTCGGGGCGACCCGGCTGCAGGTCGCGGCCACCTGTCTCGGGCGCGCCGAGCGGGCGCTCGAGCTCGCGCTGCAGTGGTCCGTGGACCGCGTCCAGTTCGGCCAGCAGATCGGCAAATTCCAGGGCGTGAGCTTCAAGCTGGCCGACATGGCCGTGGAGCTGCGCGCTGCGGAGCTGATGGTGCTGTACGCCGCGTGGAAGTTCGACCAGAAGACCGCGACCGACAGCGACATGGCGATGGCCAAGCTCAAGGCGACCGAGATGCTCGCCATGGTCGCCGACGAGGCGCTGCAGATCCACGGCGGCATGGGCCTGATGAGCGACCTGCCGCTCGAGCGGATCTGGCGCGATGCGCGCATCGAGCGGATCTGGGAAGGGACCAGCGAGGTCCAGCGTCACATCATCTCGCGCGCGCTGTTGCGGCCGCTCGGCGGCTGAGAACCGGCGCCGCTGTGGCCCCTGGCCGGGCGCTGCGGGCCCTAGCCGGGCGCCGCCGTCGAGTTACGGATGATCAGCTCGTGCGCAAGTATGTGGCGCGGCAGCGCCTCCGGCCAGCCGTTGCGGCGCGGATCGTTTTCGATCAGCAGGTGTACCGCCAGGCGCGCCATCGCCTCCACCGGCTGACGGATCGTCGTCAGTTCCGGCCAGATCATCGACGCAACCGGAGCGTCGTCGAATCCCGTCACCGACAGCTGCGCGGGGAGCTTCAACCCCAGCCGTCGCGCGGTCGAGATCACCGCCGCCGCCATGTCGTCGTTGCTGGCGCAGATTGCGGTGGGCGGGTTTGGCGCACGCAGCATGCGCTCGGCGCAGATCAGGCTGTCGCCAAACTCGAAATTCCCGGTCTGGACCAGCGCAGAATCCACGGCGACGGACCAGGCGCGCATCTCGTCGATGAACCCGAGGTAGCGCTGTTCGGTCGCACCGTGTTCCGGCCGGCCCAGGATGAAGCCGATGCGGCGATGGCCCAGCCCCAGCAGGTGCGCAGTGATCTGCCGCGCCGCGGCGTAATCGTCGATCCCGACCGAGGGTGTCGAATTCAGCCGCGTCTTCGGCGCGATACGCACGACCGGGACCGACTCCTCGGTGAGCCTCTCCAGCATCGGCGGGTAATCGCCGATCGGCGGCAACAGGACGATTCCCTCCAGCCGCAGCTGCCCGAGCAGCGAGTCGATCTGGCGCTGCACCCCCGGACTCTGGATGTCGCAGGGCTCCACCAGCAGGTGAAAGCCCGATTCGCGGCAGCGGTTGACGGCACCCGCCTGGAAATCATTCAGGTAATAGCCCGACTTCTCACTGAGCAGTCCGATCAGGAAGGAGCGGTTCGAGGCGAGGCTGCGGGCATTCAGATTCGGCTGGTAATGCAGGCTCTCGATGGCCTGCAGCACACGGGCGCGAGTGTCCTTGCGCACGGTGGGCTCGTTGTTGATGACCCGGGAGACGGTCTTCGGCGACACCTGCGCAAGGTCGGCCACATCCTGGATCGTGACGGAGGCCCTGACTGCATTCATTGCGCCATATTACACAAGCTGGCTGCGGGCGTGTTTTGGGCCCCACGGATTGCCCGGAAATGACAACGCTGCCATCTCGACGGGAGGGAACCACCCGAGGGAATCGGGGCTCAAAACTGCTTAATAAGCCGATATACCCAAATGGCAGCGCTGGTACCAGGATGGTTGATTAATCCAAACAAAAATATTTAATCGTTGACGCCGGAACTGGCGCTGGGGTAGCCTTCCACCTGCGTCGACCTGGCCGGAGGCCAGGCGACTGGGGGAAAAGAGCGCGAAAATAGGCTGGATTTACTGGTCAAAGCGCGCCGTAGATCAATAAACACGACTATTGCCGGGAGATCCAACACCATGTCGCATCGTAGGGAAAAGCGGGCCCGCCAAGCCACTCGTTTGGCAGTAATGACAGCGATGTCACTCAGCACCCCGATTTACAGCCACCTCGCGGTTGCCGCCGACGGTCCCCCGTCCAGCGCTTCCACCGCCGACTCCGCCACCGACCTGCAGGAGATCGTGGTCAGCGGTTTCCGCGAATCCCTGGAGAGCGCGCTGAACCGCAAGCGCGAATCGATCCAGCCGATCGAGTCGATCGTCCCCGAAGACCTCGGCAAGATGCCCGACCAGAACGTGTCGGAATCCCTCGAGCGGCTGCCTGGTGTCTCGATCAACCGGTCGGGCGGCAAGGGCACCCAGGTCCTGATCGACGGGCTCGGCAACAACCTGATCACCCTCAACGGGGAGGTGCTGCTGACCGGTCGTGAAATCTACGTGGCCGGCGAAGCCTCCGGCGGCGGCGGCACCGGCGGTCTGCAGTACGCGTCGCTCGAAGGCATCCCGACCGAGGAAATCGGCGGCATCGATGTCATCAAGAACCCGACCGCGCAGAACCGCGAGGGCGGCCTCGGCGGCATCATCGACATCAAGACGCGCTCGCCGCTGGCGCAGGATCAGGGCCTGAACCTGGCCGGGAACCTCCGCGGAACGCAGGCGCAGGGACAGGACGGCGGCGCGACACCGGTCGGTGCGCTGGTCGGTGGCTACAAGTTCAACGACAGCTTCGCGATCACCGGCAGCGTCTCCTACGATGACACCAAGACCCACGACAAGCAGTTCCAGGACCAGAACCGCAACCAGTGGCTGGTGACCAACACCGCGACCGTCGGTTCCTATGTCGGCAGCCCGATCGCAAGCACCAACACCACCTTGCCCGGCGGCCAGACCTACATCGACCCGCAGCTCGCCTATTTCACGGACATCCTGGACCAGATCGAGACCAAGGGCGCCACGCTCGGTGTCGAGTGGAAGTGGAACGACAACATCACCAGCAACCTCAACTGGTTCTATATCGGCGAGGACGAGACCAGCACGAGCTATTCGAACAAGGCCTGGTTCTCGGGCGGCAGCGGTGAGAACAATGCGGTGGGCAATCCTGCGTCCTTCCCGGGCATCGACCCCACGCAGCCGTATTCGATCGACGGCAATGGTGTGGTCCAGTCGGGAACGTTCATGGCGAACGACGCCGAGACGGCGACGCTCTACGAAGAGAACAAGACCAAGGCCAACAACTTCCAGTTCAACACGAAGTTCGCGGGCGACGACAAGCTGTCCGGCAACTTCGGCCTGGCGTGGGCCAAGGCGACCGGGGACTATGAAGCCGCGCAGGCCGACGTCGAACACGGCGCCTACAGCGCCTTCGGCAGCAGCGCACCGTCAATCCAGGCGGGAGCGCCCGGTTGCAACAACGGCGCCAACAACTGCACCAACGGCAACCACGGCTACTCGTGGACCTGGAACAACGGCGGCACGAGCGGCCTGCCGTCGGCCACGTACAACAACAACTATGGCTACACGAATGTGCTGTCCAATCCCGCTTATACGCTGTTCAAGTCGAACTGGGCCTGGGCCAACACCCTCGACGAGAAGACCTGGGCGGTACATTTCGACGTGCACTTCAAGGCCAGCGACCTCGTGGACCTGACCGCAGGCGCGCGCTACCAGGATCGCGAGGTCGACTACGTGCACGGCCGCTACCTGGAGAACGGCATCAGCCCGTACGGCGTGGGCGGCGTGGGGGCAGGCACACCGGCCGGCAACTGCTGCACGAGCGCCTCCTCGGGTACCTGGCTGTACTACCAGGATCCGGGTTATGCGGCGATCCCGTATTCGACACCGCAGACGAATCCGAACCTCGTGCTGGTGTACCCGAACTTCGCCAGCGGTTCGATCGCGGTGAAGAACCCCGTGACCGGCGGCATGACGGATCCCGCCACCTACCTCAACACAGTCTGGAAGGGCGCGGGCATCACGAACGGCACCGAGTCCTTCTTCAAGGATGCGCTGAACTCCTACGACGTCACCGAGAAGACCACGGCACTGTTCATCATGGGCGATTCCAGCGATGCGGCCGGCGTCTTCCACATGAATTACGGCGTGCGCGTCGTCAAGACCCAGCTGACCGTCGATGGCGCGGAGACCAATCCGAACGGTTCGACCTTTGTCGGTACGGAGTCCTGGAACGGCGTCAATGCAAACGACGTGCCGTTCTCCAACAGCCGCAGCTATACCGACATCCTGCCGACGTTCAATTTCGTCCTGAACCTGAACGACACGCAGAAGCTGCGCTTCGGCGCTGCGCGCACGACCGCGCCGCAGAACCTGCAGCAGCTGGGTGCCGGTCTGCAGTACGGCTTCACCCGGGCGGCGCCGGATACCTGCAAGAGCGGCGGCCCGAATGCGGTGTGCTTCAAGTTCGACGGCGGCAGCGCCGGCAACTCGAACCTCGACCCGTTCCGCGCCTCGCAGTTTGACGTATCCTGGGAGAATTACTTCGCCCGCAACGGCCTCATCAGCGTCGGCGCTTTCTACAAGGCGGTCGAAAGCTTCGTCACCACGGCGAATGTGCCGACGCTCGTTGCGGACGGAACGACCACCGGGTCGACCGGAAACGTGACGACTCCGGTCAACGGGGGCTCGGGCAAGATCGATGGCGTCGAATTCGGCGGCCAGTACGCCTTCGATTTCGGCCTCGGCTTCCAGGCGAACTACACCCGCGCCGATTCCTCATCGGCGCAGACCAGTTCGTTCGCGACCGAGCTGCCGATCCCGGGCGTGTCGAAGAATTCGTTCAACGGCATCGTCTACTACGAGCATTCCGGCTTTGCCGCACGCGCAGCGTATTCCTGGCGCGGTGTGGCAGTGAACTCCGGCGGAGTAGGCTCCTCGTTCGCCTTCCAGGACATCAACGGCAGCCAGAAGGTCTACACGGTCTATCAGGCGGCCTATGGCCAGCTCGACGGCCAGGTCAGCTACGACTTCGGCCCGCACCTGGGCGTGGTGCTGTCGGTCGTGAACCTGACCGATGAGAAGCAGCACACTTACCTGCAGTTCCCGAACGAGCCGTTCACGTATGACGATACGGGACGGCGCTGGTACTTCGGCTTCAAGGGCAAGCTGTAACAGCCATCCGGCCGGGAGGAGGATAGCGCGGCCGCGGCCGCGCTATCCTATCCTGCCTCACGTTCGGGTGACCCATGTCCGAGACTCCCCAGCACCGGATCCGCAGCATCGCCATTGTCGGGGGTGGCACCGCCGGGTGGATGGCGGCGGCCGTCCTTGCCCGGTCGCTGCCGGGGACGCGCACCGCGATCACCGTCATCGAATCGGCCGACATCGGCACCGTGGGGGTGGGAGAGGCCACAATACCGCCGATCATCGACCTGCTGCGCTTCCTCAGTATCGACGAGGCGGACTTCATCCGCCACACGCAGGCGACCTACAAGCTCGGGATCAGATTCGTCGACTGGCGCGTGTCCGGCACCGCCTACTGGCATCCATTCGGCACCTTTGGCGCGCCGTTGAATCGCCGGCCCTTCTTTCATGCCTGGCACCGGGCCCGCGCGGCCGGGCTCGACCTGCGCTTCAATGATTACAGCGCCTGCGCCGCGCTCGGGGACGCCGGCAAGTTCCGCTTCCCAGACAAGGATCCGGCGACGCCCGCGGCCGGCCTGCGCTATGCGCTGCACTTCGATGCCACGCTGGTGGCGCGCTACCTGCGAGCCTATGCCGAACGGCTGGGCGTCACGCGTCTGGAACGGACCGTCGCCGGAGCCACCCGGTGTGCCGACGGTGCAATCGACGCCTTGCAGTTCGGCGACGGTGACAGCCTGCAGGCCGATCTGTACATTGATTGCAGCGGCTTCCGCGGCGCGCTGATCGAGGGCGTGCTCGCTACTGGTTATGAAAACTGGAGCGCGATGCTGCCCTGCGACCGTGCAGTCGCTTTTCCCACGGAATTGCCGGCGGCCCGGCCTCCCTACACGCAGTCGCTCGCGCGTGCGGCAGGCTGGCAGTGGCGTATCCCGCTGCAGCACCGCTGCGGCAACGGTTATGTCTACGCGAGCGAGCACTGCAGCGACGAGGAGGCGCACGCGGATCTCCTGCGCACTGTTGGCACGAGTCCGCTGGCTGAGCCGCGCTTCCTGCGCTTCGTGACGGGGCGGCGCAGGAAGTTCTGGAACCGCAACTGCATAGCCCTGGGCCTTGCCTCCGGCTTCCTCGAACCGCTCGAGTCGACCAGCATCCATCTGGTCGCGAGCGGGCTGTATCACCTGCTGGAACACTTTCCTGACCGGCAGTTCGACCCGACCAACATCGATTCCTACAACGAGGAACTGACGACCGAGATCGAGCGCATCCGCGACTTCATCGTGCTGCATTACTGCCTGACGCAGCGTGAGGACACGCCGCTGTGGCGCTACTGCCGCTCGATGGCCATTCCTGACAGCCTGAGCCAGCGTATCGAGATGTACCGGCGCACCGGCCGTGTGCGTATCCGCGCCGGGGAACTGTTCACCGACCTCAGCTGGTTTTATGTCCTCGAGGGACTCGGGGTACGCCCGGATTCCTATGACCCGCTGCTCGATGTCATGCCGCTCGAACAGCTGCGCGAGATCCTTGGCTCGCTTGCGGCTGGCACGGCTGCGCTGACGCGCGCGGCGCCGACACACGACAGTTTTTTCCGGCAGGCCGGTCGATGAATGATGCGTAAACGGCATGGCGGCGCCCAGGGACCACGACTGTCGGGCAGCAACCTGCAGCGCGCCGGCGATCACAACCAGCGCGTGACGCTGCATGCCATTCGCGTCAACGGGCCTGTAACCCGCATGGCGCTGGCGCAGCAGACCGGTCTGACCCCGGCGTCGATAGCCAACATTACGAGCCGGCTGCTACGGGATCGGCTGATCCTCCCGGCGGGCCGGCTGCGGGGCGGTCGCGGCCAGCCGGCAACCAGGCTCGTCGTCAACGCCGAGAGCTGCTTCTCGATCGGTCTCAACGTCGATCGCGATCACATCACGATGGTGCTGCTCGATTTTGCCGGCCACGTCCACGCACGCGCGTCCCGTGAACTCCGCTTTGCGAATCCGACCGAAGTACGTGCGTTCTTTGCACGCGCAAGCGCCCGGCTGATCGAGCGCGCGGGAATCAGACGCGAGCGGCTCATCGGTGTCGGAGTGGCATTTCCCGACGACATTGCCCGCGCACGGCTGCCTGACCAGCCGGGGGAGTATGCGGCCTGGGCGGACGTGCGGGTCGATGATCTGCTGCGCGACGTGCTGGGTGTGCCGGTATTCGTGGAAAACGACGCCGCGGCAGCGGCGATTGGCGAGATGCAGTTCGGTTCCGGCCAGCGCTACCGCAGCTTCTTTTATCTGCTGATCACGGCCGCACTGGGCGGCGGCCTCGTCGTGGACGGCGATTACTTCCGCGGCGCTGCCGGCCGCAGCGGTGAGATCGGCTGGCTGCACGACCATACGGCAGACGGCGAAGAGAGGCAGCTGCAGAACATCGTCTCGCTGTCCGCGCTCTACGATCGGCTCGCCGCCGCCGGCCACCGCGCAAGCTCGCCGCGGGAGCTGCGCCAGGCCGATTCCGGCAAGGGCCGGGTGGTCATCGACCGCTGGATCGAGGAGTCGACGCAAGCCCTGCAGAAGTCGATCCTCGCGATCAACTGCCTGATCAATCCGGATGCGATCCTGATCGGCGGGCGCCTGCCGGCGGCAATCGTTGACCGCCTGGCTGACTCCCTGAACGCAGGCCTGGCGGCATTCGCGGCGCAGCTGCCGGCGGTCGCGCCGGTCGCGCGCGCGATCACCGCCGATGACGCGCCGGCCGTAGGCGCCGCCATCCTGCCGTTCACGCATACGCTGCTGCCGACGCGGCTCGCGTTGCTCAAGTGAGGCGCTCGCTCAGGGCGGACCGCCCGGATCCCTCCGCAGAGCCGCAAGCGGCGCGATGAACTTCTCGTAGTGGCGCCAGCGATCCACGGCGCCGCGGTAGATGGGCTGACGAACCTGCCAGCGGCTGGCCGTCACGACGCTGCGCGAGCTGCGATGGAACTCCAGGCACTGCGGATCCCAGGGAAGGCCGATGAACTCCACCATGCGCCGCGCCGCAGTCTCCACATCGGCGACGAGATCCTCGTAATCGATATCCAGCACGGCGCCGGCAGGCAGGATCGTCGCCCAGTGGCGCATCAGGCGACGGTATTCCAGCGTGTAATGCGCGAGGTCGCCAAGATCGTTGGTGTAGGTATTGGCGGCCTCGAAATGCTGAAAGTAGATTGACAGGCAGGTGTCGAGCGGATTGCGGCGCAGGTGGATGAAGCGGGCACGCGGCAGGGCGGCCGCGATCAGGCCGAGGACCAGAAAGTTCGTCGGCATCTTGTCGATGACCCGCTGCGCTTCCTGCGACAGCCCGGCGAGGCGGGCGAGGTAGGCATCCGCGAGTCGCTGCAGCGCCACGGCATCAGGCGCTGTGCCGAGCGCCGTCCAGGCCTTGCCCCAGTAGGACAGTTCTCCCGCACCGTGGACGGCGCCATGGGACGCGAGGATCTGCTCGGCAAGCGTCGTGCCCGAGCGCAGCATGCCGACGATGAACACCGGCCGCGCCGAGTCGCGACCGCTGCCCTGCATGCGGCTGATCCAGCCGGCGTCCAGTGACTCCACGACGTGATCCACGGCGCGGGTCAGAGCCCCGCGGTCATGCACCGGGCCGCAGCGCCGCGCCAGTGCGTTCGCGCGCTGGTAATGCCCGAACGCGGCGTCATAGTTGCCCACATCGTCGCAGTACTTGCCGAGTGCGTGGCGCAGCTGCAGTTCCTGCCGCGCCGGCAGGCCGCCGTCCGCAAGTCGCTGCGCTCCCTGCAGCCAGTCCGCGTCGTCCGCGGTCATGCGCCGCAGCTGCGCAAGGCCCGCCCATGCTGTCACTGCATTCGGCTCCAGGGCGATGCAACGCCGGTACAGCGCTTCTGCCGCGGCGAACCGGCCCTCATCCGCGTGAACTTCGGCCAGTATTGCCAGCGCTGCGGTCAACTGTGGGTCCAGTGCGAGGGCCCGATCGCAGGCCTGCGTGGCCTCGCCGGTGCGGCGCTGCAGGCGCAGCACCGTTGCGAGCCCGGTCAGTGCCGGGACGAGGCGCGGGTTGGCAGCGATCGCCTCCCGGTAGTTCGCCGCCGCGGACTCGAGCTGGCCGACGCGACGCTGGGCGCCCGCAAGATTCACGCGTGCCTCCAGGTTTTCCGGCTCGAGCTGCAGCGCACGCTGCAGGGCGGCGATCGCCTCATCGTCGCGTGCGAGGCCGATCAGGCACAGCGCGAGGTTTGCATCGGCGCCGGGCAGGTCGGGCTGCAGCGAAATCGCCCGTCGGTAACACTGCGCGGCCGTCTCGAGCATGCCCCGCCTGGCGTAGGTGTTGCCGAGATTGTTGTGCGCGACGGGATCCTCCGGTGCGCACTCGGCTGCGCTCTGCCATGCGCCGAGCGGATCCTTGCCCTGCCTGCCGAGCGCAAGCGCGAGCAATTGCCAGGCCAGCGCAGATCGGGGGGCCGCCTCGAGGAGCCTGCGCGATCCGACTTCGAGCTCCGCATGCTGACCGCTGTCCAGCAGCGCCGCCAGGCGCATGATGTCCTGCCTGACGTCAATCATCTGCGACGCGCCTTAGCAATCCGCGTCAGGGACAGGACGCGACAGCACCGCGCGCGCGCGGCTGCAGGCTCACCTCGGACACGGTAAGCCCAAAGTGGCCCGCGGTGACCAGCGTGAAGGGAACCTCGACCGCGCCAAGATCCATGCCGGCAGCGACAAAGCAGGACAACGGTACGCGCAGTTCCTGCCAGGCTCCTACGGGTACGGCGCTGAAGCTGCGGGTGATGTCGAGCCCGACGCCGCTGCGGATGCCGCAGGGCTGGTCGCTGCAGCGCATGCCGAGCTCGACCGGCCGATCCGGTGGCTGCGTAACGCGATAGCGGAAGCGCAACGTGGCGCCATCGGCCGCATCGCGGCGCAGGTCGCGGCTGCGACCCGAGATGCGCAGCATGCCGCGCGCCGTCCCGTCCCAGTTGGTCGTGAAACCCTCGGCGCCGGCTTCGACGACGACGGAACCATGCGGACTCGCCTGGCGCGAGGTCGTCAGGTGTACTTCGGCCGAATCGTCCGCAACGAAGACCGACCACGGCGCGATCACGTGCGCCTGCGCCACGAGGCTCCCGGCCGGTGCATTCCACCGCGGCGGGACCTGCGGGGCGTCGGAAAGGCGACGGGACGGTGCCGCGGTCTGATAATCCAGGCCAAAGCCGCGGGGGAAGACGGCACCCTGTACGGCACCGTCCGTCGCAAAAACCACCGGCATTGCGGTATCCGGCCACGAGAATGGCAACCGTCCGGTGAAATCATGGGGGATCGAGCCATCCGCAGCCCGGAACAGCACATCGGCAACTCCGGCGCCCTCACTGCCGGGCAGCCATGCAGCGACGAACGCATCCGCGGCATTGATCTCGCGGTTCACCCACATCGGACGCCCGGACAGAAACACCGCGACCGTGGGAATCCGCGCCGCCTTCAGGCGCAGGAGCAGCTGCAGTGCGCGTCCGCCGTCATCGGCAAACTTCAGGTTCTCGCGATCACCCTCGAACTCGGCGTAGGGACCCTCACCGAACACGACGATTGCGGCATCCGGTCGCCGTTCATAGCGACCTGACTCGCTGTACTCGACATTGCCGCCCGCG